>OIYY01000009.1_pt1 | contig 190457 bp, 180 predicted proteins | sample 1588341 | NCBI WGS metagenome assembly OIYY01 (sample SAMN03283287) | human gut metagenome | biome: human-associated habitat; material: feces | host: Homo sapiens | place: Peru | collected 2012
ACTATTCACGTGTCTTTTTCAAATTTATTTGTTGCACTTCATATTTAAATTAACAGTTGAACTTGTGTTTGACTTTTTTTTATTGTTGTGGTAGAATATAGTCTCGCTTAAGGGGAATATGCAATAAAATGACTAAAAGGAGGTTTATTTATGGATAAAATAATTAATGAAATTAGTAATATTAAAGTATTCAACTTGAATGAATATAGTAATCTTATTAATAAATATGGTATTAAAGATGTTAATCTTGCTTTTCAAAATATTCTAAATCTTAGTACTAAAAAACAAGGTTTAATAAGAAACTATAGCACTGCATTTATCGCTATTGATATAATTAACCGAACTAAGACCAATAATATTTATGGTTTTCTATGTAACAAATACGATCAAGATACTGTTGATAATTTTATATCAGAATATGAATTATTAAATTTATCTTTCATTGACGAAAATGTATTTAACGATTTACTTAATGCTGCGATTAATTATGAGGAAATAAGTAGTAACTCAACTGAGAATGAAGATACTGAAAATGAAGATACTGAAAATGAAGACTCAAATAATGTATATTATTGTGCTGCTGATGATTCTGTTGCTATGTATCTAAAAGAAATGGGAAGTTTGCCATTACTTACTATCGAAGACGAAAGGAAGACTGCTATTGCCGCTAAAAATGGCGATGAAAAGGCTAGAGAAAAACTTATTGAATCTAATTTAAGACTTGTTGTTTCTATTGCTAAACATTACCAAAATCGCAATCTTACTCTTTTAGACTTAATTCAAGAGGGAAATCTTGGGCTAATGAGAGCGGTAGAAAAATTTGATCCTTGTAAGGGATATAAATTTAGTACCTATGCTACTTGGTGGATTAGGCAATATATTAGTAGAGCGCTTTCTGATACTTCAAGTACTATCAGAATTCCTGTTCATGCATATGAATTATTTGGAAAAATTAAAAGAGCAGAAAGAAATATTTCAGTCGATGGTGATAGGGAACCAACTGATGAAGAAATTGCTGACTATCTAAATATGAATGTTACAAAAATTAAAGAGGCAAAAATAGCAAGACGTAAACTTGAGTTAGTTTCTTTAGAAAATCCTGTTAAAAATAATGACGATAGAGATAAATCTACATTTAAAGACTTTGTTCCTAGTGAAGAAAGTACGCCTGAAGAAATAGCTTATGATAATGCTTTGAAAGAGGCTATTCGCGAAGTAATATCTACATTAACACCTAGAGAACAAGAAGTATTGAACTTAAGATTTGGACTTACTACTGGTGGAGTAGTTTATACCCTTGAAGAAATTGGTAATGGATTAGGGGTAACTAGAGAAAGAGTAAGACAGATTGAAAATAAAGCTTTAAGAAAATTAAAAGCACCTTCAAAAAGAAAGAAATTGGATGGTTTTGTTAAATAATTAGATATAGGCATAAATTGCTTATATCTTTTTTAATCTAGTGGTTTTCAAATTGTTATAAAAGTGTTATAATTATTAGGAAAAGAGGGATAGAGGATATGTTAAAAATAGAAAATTTAGAGGTTACTACTGATAATAAAAAAATATTAAAGGATTTTAACATGGTAATTAATGATGGGGAGACTCATGTTATAATGGGGCCAAATGGTACTGGTAAATCTACACTATCAAGAGTTATTATGGGTGATCCTAATTATAAAATAATTAATGGTAGTATAGAGTTTAATGGTGATAATTTAAATTCTTTTTCTACTGATGAAAGAGCTAAGAAGGGGATATTTCTTGCTATGCAATACCCTATGGAAATTGAAGGAGTATCAAATCAAGACTTTTTAAGGACCGCAATTAGTAGCGTCAATAATAAAAGAGTTGGACTATATGACTTTATATTGAAATGTGAAAAAGGTGCTGAAGAATTATCTATGAATAAAGACTTAATTCACCGTAGTTTAAATGTTGGTTTTTCTGGTGGTGAAAAAAAGAAAAACGAAGTACTACAAATTAAACTTCTTATGCCTAAATTTATTATCTTGGATGAACTTGATTCTGGTCTTGATGTAGATAGTCTTAGAATTACTAGTGAAAATATAAAGAAATATAAAGAAGAAAATCCAAATACTTCTATTCTTATTATTACACATCATCCTAAAATATTAGAATACTTGCACCCTGATTATGTCCATATAATGAATAATGGTAAAATTATTAAGACTGGTAATTATGATTTAGCAGTGGAAGTAGAAAAAAATGGATATAATTATTTTAAAAATAGTAATAATGATATAACTGAAGAGGTAACTAATGAATAAAATAAATGTAGTAGATAATAAGATTATTCCATTTGATAATAATGATATTATACTAAATAATAATATTATTACCTTTACTAATAATGGTAATTACTATCTTGAATATATTACTTCTGATAATATTAATATTACTATAAATATAGAAGATAATGTATGTGTACAGTTATTTGAATATTCTAATAATAAAGATATTAATACTAATATTACATATAATCTAGGTAAGAACTCTTCTTTAATAATTAGTAAGTTTTATTATAATGATAATACTAATGAAGAAATTAATATTTATTTAAATAAAAAGAAGGCTAATATTAAATATAATTTTTCTAGTATTAGTAAAAATCATGATAATTATTTAATTAATATATATCATAATGATAGTACTACTAGTAGTGATATATTTAATAGAACTATTGCTAAAGAAAATAGTAGTAATAATTTTGATATTAATAGTTATGTAGAAAATAAAATATTAGATTGTCATTTAAATCAAAGTACTAAGATTATTACACTAGGAGACTCTAATAATAAGATTAATCCTAATATGTTTACTCATGATAATAGTGTTACTGCTATTCATGCATCAGTAATAGGTAATGTTAATGAGGAAGAATTATTCTATTTGATGAGTAGAGGTATTTCCTATAATGAGGCTATTAAAATTATTATGAAAGGAATTATCTTGTCAAATATTAATCCTAATATGGAATATAGAGAAAGAATACTTAATATTTTGGAAGAAGTAGGAGGTGAATAGATGAATAGAGATGATTTTGAAATTTTAAAGAAAAATATTGTATACTTTGATAATGGAGCTACTACTTTGAAACCTAAGGTAGTAAGAGATGCTATATTAAAGTATTATGATGAATATACTGCAAATGCTCATAGAGGCGACTACAAACTAAGTGCCACTGTTGATAGTCTATATGAAGAGACTAGAAAAAAAATTAAAGACTTTATTAATGCTAAAGAGGCTTCTGAAATTGTTTTTACTGATGGTACTACTAATGGTATGAATGTTATTGTTTCTGGTTTTTTTAAAGATTATTTAAAGAAAGATGATGAAGTTCTTATTACTCTTAGTGAACACGCTTCAAATATTATACCTTGGTTTATATTACAAAAAGAGATAGGCATTAAAGTTAAATATATTGAACTTAATGATAATCATGAGATAACTACTGAAAATGTTAAAAAGGCTATAACTAATAAAACTAAAGTTATATCTCTTGCTTATACTACTAATGTAATTGGTGATGAGAGACCTATTAAAGAAATTAGTAAACTAGCCCATGATAATGATATAATTATGGTCGTAGATGCTGCGCAAGGTGTAGCCCATAAAAAAATAGATGTCCAAGATGAAGGCATTGATTTTATGGTATTTTCTGGTCATAAGATGTATGGTCCTACAGGTATTGGTGTCTTATATGGTAAATTTGATTTACTAGATAAAGTTAAACCATTTAATTATGGTGGTGGTATGAATGCTATGTTTACTAAGGATGGCTATGTTGAACTAAGAGAGATACCTACAAGACTTGAAGGTGGTACTCCAAATATTGAAGGAGTATTAGGTCTTAGTGCGGCAGTTAGTTATCTAGAAAATATTGGTATGGATAAAATTAATAAGTACGAAAGAGATTTGAGAAAATATTTAATTAATGAACTATCTAAACTTGATTTTATTACTATATATAATAAAAATGTAGATACTAATATAGTGGCTTTTAATATTAATGGAGTATTTGCTCAAGATGCTGCGATATACTTAGATAAATATAATATATGTGTAAGAGCGGGTAATCACTGTGCTAAAATACTTGATAATGTCTTTAATATTAGTAATACAGTTAGAATTAGTCTTAGTTTTTATAATACTAAAGAAGAAATTGATTTACTTATCAATGTACTAAAGAATAGTAATAATATATGGAAGGAAATATTATAATGGATAGAGATTTAAAAAGAAGCATTATTTTAGATAATTACCAATCTCCTAATAACAAACATACTAGTGATGATAGTTATGTTAAGATTAATACAAGAAATGTTAGTTGTATTGATAATTTAGATATTTATTTAAAGATTCAAGATAATATTATTAAAGATATATCTTTTGAAGGAGAAGCTTGTGTTATAAGTATATCCTCTACTAATATTCTTACTAATTTACTTATTGGTAAAACTAAAGAAGAAGGTATTTACTTAATAGATAATTATTTAAAAATGATTAATGAAGAAGAATATGATAAAGAAGTATTAAAAGAATTATTAGTATTTGATGATACTAGTAAACAACCATCAAGAATTAAATGTGCCACTTTATCTGCAAATGGTATAAAAGATTATTTAGAAAAAGAAAATCACTCATAGTTAAATGGGTGACTTTTTATGTATCCACAGGTGTTGTTGATACGTAATAGTAATTAATTTAGAGACTTAATGGCTCTAAATTAGCATAAAAAGACCCTAGGCTTTTTATGTAGTGAGAGACTATAGGCTCGAACTAAAAAAACTTGTAAAAAAGATTGTAAAGAGGTTTAATTTACTTCTTTTTTTTAGTATAATATTAGATAGGAAGTTTAGGTGGTATTATGCAAGATAAAATGAAGAGATTATTAGATCAAATTGGTATGAATACTGACTATTTAGAAAATGCTAGTATTAAGAAGATTGTGGTCTATGATAATAATAAATTATGGAATTTTATTATAGAAAATGATAAGATACTACCTGTATATATATATACTGAACTTATTAATAAGATTAAGATTAATTTTAGTACTATTGAAGATATTAAACTTAGTGTTATAGTAAGAGAAGATAATGATGAATATATTAATGATTATATAGATAATTTAATTAATATATTTAGTAATGATAGTTATAAATATAGAGTATTTATTGGTAGAAATGTTAATGTAATAGATAATAAATATGTATTTGAAGTATATAATAAAGCAGAAAATTCTTATTTGATTGAAAAACTTAATTATATTAATAATTGTCTTAAAGATTATGGCTTTAATAAGAATTTAGAACTTAGTTTAGTAGAAGAAAAAGAAAATGAATTACTTAAAGAGATAGAGAGTGAAAAAGTAGTAGAAGAGCCAAAAGTAGTTAGTTCTAAGAAAGAGACTGCTAGTGAAGTTAAGACTGAAGAGAAGAAGTACTTTAGACCTAAGAAGGATACTAGTGTTACTCCAATTAAGGATTTGATGTATGAAGTAGATAATATTACTATAGAAGGTGTTATCTTTGGTATGGATATGTTTGAATCTAAGAGTGGTTATAAGATTATTACTCTTAAGGTTACTGATAATAATGATAGTATTTATGTTAAGATGTTTACTAAAGATAATGATGAATATGCTAGAATTAAGGATTTACTGAAAGTTGGTTCTTGGTATAATTTTTATGGTAAAGTAGCTATGGATAAGTATTCTAATGAACTTACTTTTACTACGAGATATAAAGATGTAGAAAAGATAGAGAAGCCTGTAGCTGAGAAGATAGTGGATGATGCAGAAGTTAAAAGAGTAGAACTTCACGCTCATACAATGATGAGTCAAATGGATGGTATTACTGGTGTTGATTTAGGTAAACATACTTGTGAACTTGTAAGCAAATGTATCGATATGGGTTATAGAGGGGTTGCTATTACAGATCATAGTGGCTGCCAGGCATTTCCAATTGCTTATGGTATTATATCTGGTCATAATAAGGGAATAGAGGACCCTAGTAAACATTTTAAGGGACTATATGGTACTGAACTTACGGTAGTTGATGATACTGTTGATATTGTAGTTAGAAGTGATGATAGACCACTAGCTGGTACTACTTTTGTGGTATTTGATACTGAGACTACTGGTTTTAATGCCGGTGGTACTGATCAAATGATAGAAATTGGTGCTGTTAAGATTAAAGATGGTACTATTATTGATAGATTTGATGAATTAATTGATCCAGGTAGACATATTCCTGACAAGATTACGGCGCTTACTTGTATTACTGATGAGATGGTTAAAGGTAAAGACAATGAAGAAAATGTTACTAAGAGATTCTTAGCGTGGACTGGTGATTTACCAATGGTAGCTCATAATGCTAAGTTCGATATTTCATTTATTTCTAGTGCAATGAAGAAATATAATTTAGGTGAATTTCAGAATACGGTTATTGATACATTAGAATTATCTAGGGCTATTGATACTGGTTATTCTAGACATAGTTTATCTGCTTTGGTTAAGAGATATAATGTTCCTTGGGAAGAGGATGCTCACCATAGGGCAGATTATGATGCTGAAGGTACTGCTTATGTATTTCATAAGATGATTAGTAAACTTACTATGCAGAATTTAAGTAAGATTAGTGATTTAGATAAGCTTATTCCTAAAGATGAGATATATAAATTTGGTAGAACATATCATTTTAATGCTATTGCTCTTAATAAAAAAGGTCTTAAGAATTTGTTTAAAATTATATCGCTAGCTAATACTACTTATTTATATAAGACTCCGAGAATTCTTAGAAGCAGGCTTAATGAATTAAGAGATGGTCTTATTATTTGTAGTGGCTGCTACGAAAGTGAAGTATTTATTGAGGCTAGAAGTAAAGAGGGCGAGGAACTTACTAATATTATTAACTTCTACGACTATGTTGAAGTACAACCTCCAGAAGTGTATGGTCATTTGATTCAGACTAGTGATTTTAAAGATGAAAATGAGATAAAAGAACATATTAAGAAGATTATTACTGCTACTAAAGAGGCTGGGAAGATTATTGTGGCTACGGGTGATGTACATCATTTTACTAGAGAAGACAAGATATACAGAGAGATTATTGTTAATCAGAAGGTACCTGGTGGTGGTAGACATCCTCTTGCTAAGAGTAGTATTACTTCAATTCCTTCACAACACTTTAGAACTACGAAAGAGATGCTTCAAGATTTTGCTTTTCTCGGAGAAGATCTTGCTTATGAGATAGTTGTTACTAATACGAATAAGGTTCTTGATATGGTAGAGGAGATTGAGGTTATTATTGATACTGGTGGTATTCCTTTTTCACCTAGAGTTAAAAGTGATGATGGTAAGTCTTATTTGGACTGTCCTAGAGTAGTTACTGACCTTGTATTTAATAGGGCTAAGGACTGGTATGGTGATAATTTACCTCATAATATTGAAGAGAGAATATCTACGGAGTTATATGGTAATATTGTATATAAATGCTGGGAAGAAAAGTTAAAAAAGGAATACCCAGATATTAGTAATGAAGAGTTTGAGAGTAAGTTATTTGAGAATTTACATAATACTTTGATTAGCGGCTATGACACTGTTAAGGAACTAGTTACTAATTATGCTAGAGAGCACTGGGCGGAAGAAGACGGAGAACTTACTGATAAGGCATTAGAGAAGAAAGTTAAGAAGTTATTTGGTGGTGTTATTGGTGGCGGATTTGATCCGATATATCTAATTGCCCAAAGACTTGTTAAACACTCTAATGATGAGGGATTCTTGGTTGGTTCTAGAGGTAGTGTTGGTTCTTCATTTGTAGCTACGATGATGGGTATTACTGAGGTTAATCCACTTCCAGCTCATTATAGATGTTTGAAGTGTAAGCATAGTATATTTAAGGATGATGATGGTAAGGATTTAGGTGCTACTTATTCTAGTGGTTTTGATTTACCTGATAAGATGTGTCCTGTATGTGGGGAGAGATTATATAAAGATGGTCAAGACATGCCATTTGCTACATTCCTTGGATTTAATGCTGATAAGGTTCCTGATATTGACCTTAACTTTTCGGATTTGAATCAAGCATCGGCGCATGAATATACAAAGGTATTATTTGGTGTTGATAATGTTTATAGAGCAGGTACTATTGGTACTGTGGCAGAAAAGACAGCGTTTGGTTTTGTTAAGGGTTATTTTGAAGATAAGGGTATTACTAATAAGAGGTCTTGTGAGATAGAGAGACTTGCTATGGGATGTACTGGTGTTAAGAGAACGACTGGTCAGCATCCTGGTGGTATTGTTGTTGTACCTGATTATATGGATGTATCTGACTTTACTCCTTTCCAATTTCCAGCGGAAGATCCAACAAGTGCATGGAGAACAACACACTTTGATTACCATGCTATTGATCAGGATTTGCTTAAACTTGATATACTAGGTCATTCTGATCCGACACAACTTAGACTTATTCAGGAATTATCTGGTACAGATATTCTTAAGGTACCACTTGATGATAAGGATACAATGAGTATATTTACTTCCACTAAAGCTTTAGGGGTTACTAATGAACAGATTATGTGTGATACTGGTACACTTGGTATTCCTGAGTTTGGTACGCCATTTACTATTAGTTTGGTATATGAAACTAAACCTACTACTTTTGCGGAATTAATTAAGATATCTGGATTATCACATGGTACTGATGTATGGCTTGGTAATGCTCAAGAACTTATTAAGAATAATATTGTTCCATTTAAAGAGGTTATTGGATGTCGTGATGATATAATGGTTTATCTTATGTATCATGGTGTAGAGCCTATTAAAGCATTTAAGATAATGGAGTTTGTTCGTAAGGGTAAGGCTAGTAAGGATCCGGAAACTTGGGCTAAACATAAAGAAACTATGGAAAAGGCTGGTATTGAGTCTTGGTTTATTGATAGTTGTTTTAAGATTAAGTACATGTTCCCGAAAGCACATGCTGCTGCTTATGTTATTAGTGCATTTAGAATTGCTTGGTATAAGGTGCATATGCCTGCGTACTTCTATGCTAGTTGGTATAGTACTAAGGCTACTGATTTTGATATAGAGGCTATGATTAAGGGTTATGATGATATTAAGAGAGTTCTTACGGAGATTGAAGGTAAAGGATATGATGCTACGAATAAAGAGAATGGTGTATCTGAATGTTTAAAGGTAGCATTAGAAATGGCTGCGAGAGGTATTAAGGTTGCTCCTTATGATTTATATAAGAGTAAGGGTATGATATTTACTGTAGGTGATGATAAGACTATTATTCCTCCATTTAGAGCTATTGATGGCCTAGGTGATGTTGTTGCTAAGAATATTGAAAATGAAGCAGAAAGAGCACCATTTATTAGTATTGAGGACTTTCAAACTAGATGTAAGGTATCTCAAACTTTAATTGAAAAGATGAGAAGTATGGGTATATTTAATGGTATGCCTGAGACTAGTCAGCTTAGTTTATTTTAATTATTTAGAAGCATATATTTATGTGATTATATGCTTCTTTTATTTTTAGTTCGAGCCTAAGGTCTCTCACTGTCAAATAAAGCCTAATGTCTTTATTTGAAAATTTAAAGCCTTATAGTCTTTAAATTTATGTATTGTTTATATGTATTATGTATGTTATAATTTACTCAGATGAGGAGGTATAGTATATGGCTAAGTTTTGTAGTAATTGTGGGGCTAAACTTAATGAGGAACAAGCAATTTGTTTAGAGTGTGGAGTATTAGTTAATAATACAAATAAAACTAATAATAATGTTAATAATAATGCTGACAAATCTGATAAAAGTTCTTTAGCAGGTTTTATATTGGGACTTGTTTCTATTGCTGCTTGGATTATTCCTTTATTTGGTTATCCAGTAACTATATGTGGTATTATATTTAGTGCCAAGGGATTAAAATCTATTAATGGAAAAGGTAAAGCAATCGCTGGATTAATACTATCAATAACATTTTTGATAGCTTCTTTTATCAACTCAATAATTGGTGTTATAATAAGTTTAGAAGCATAATAATTTTGAAAAATGCACAATCATTGTGCAAAATGGTACTAAAAATATATAAAAATGCACAAAATTTTAAAAAAACTGTGCATTTTTTGTTTTTTTTATAGTTGATTATATTCTTTTTATTAAAAAATATGTCAAAAATTGTAAAAATGCACAAAAATTTAAGCATATTGTGCATTTTTCTTTACTTTTTGATTTTTTTATGATATTATTTTTGCAGAGGTGATGAAAATGGAACCAATTAAAGTAAAAGAGTTACCTATTGAATATTCCATAGATAAGGATTTATTAAGACTAATATCTGAAGCTAATGCTAAATATGGAGAATATAAAGCTTGTCTAAAAAATATGGACTTTGACTCAAAATTTTTCCTAGATTCAATTATACTTACAGAAAGTTTTAAATCTACTCAGATTGAAGGTACACAAATTTCACAAGATGATATGTATTATTTAAAATATATGCCTCAAACAGATGACAATAAGGAAATTCAAAATCTAAAAAGTGTTATCAATTATTCTAAAGAATATTTAAAAAAGAATAAAGAAATTAATTTAATGTTTGTTAATGATATACATAAAATTCTTTTAGATAGTGTTAGAGGTAATGAAAAAGAACCAGGCCATATTAGAAATATTCAGAACTGGATTGGACCAAAAGGATGTACCATTAACGAAGCTATTTTTGTACCACCAGTACCTGAAGAAGTTCCAATACTACTAAATAATTTATTTAAATATATGAATGATGCTTTCATCGATCCTATATTTATAAATCTAGCCATTTCACATTCACAATTTGAAACTATTCATGCTTATAGAGATGGGAACGGTAGATTAGGTAGAACTTTGATTCCTATTCAACTTGCTATGCTTACTGGTGATGAACCAATTCTATTTCTATCAGAAGTAATTGAATTATATAAGCCCAGTTATCACAGATTTTTAAATGAAAGTAGAAAAGGAAATATGTTAGGTTTTATAAAATTCTTTTTACAATGTATTATTGAACAATGTGAAAACTATATAGCAAAAATTAATAGAATTAAACAAATATATAATGAAGATATGGAAAAGATAAAATTATTAAAAAGAAATGTTATGTATAGAATTATGCCTATTATGATGCAACAAATCGTTTTTACTAAAAAAGAAATTGAAAATTTATCTGGTGTCTCAAGAAATGCGGTTTCTACCGCTATTGATAAATTAGTACAAATGAATATTTTAGTGGAGGACTCTACTTATGCAAAACTTGCATATAGATATAAATCTATTTATAATGTTTTTTTAGGAAAAGATTCTGTATAAAAATGCACAATCTTTGTGCAAAATAGTACTAAAAATATATAAAAATGCACAAATTTTTAATAAAAATGTGCATTTTTTGTTTTTTTACTTAAATATCGATAATTTTCTGACTGGTAATTCTTTTGGTTTTTGATTACTTAAATATTTCTGTATCTTATTTTCAATATTAATTAAATTAGATATTGAATTTCTTATTGTATTGGTTTCTTCTTCGTTTAAATTATTTAATGGAGTTGTAAATTTTTTATATACTCTTGGCGATACTCCTATTAAATTTCTAAAGATTTCGGAATAATACTCTATACTATTATAACCATTTAATAAGGCTATTCTTAATATAGTAGTATTTAATCTATAACTACTTAGGCTATTTAGTATTCTCTTATTATTTATATACTCTACGATAGTTAATCCTAATTCTCTTTTAAACTTTTTCATAATATATGTTTTATCATAACTAAAAATATTACTTAAATTTATTATAGTAATTTCCGTATTTATATTGATATTAATATATTTTAAAATATTACATACTAGTTCGTTAGAATAAATAAAAATCACTTCCTAGATATATTTTATCATAAAAAGCCATTTTTGTTTAACTTTTTATATATTTTTGGTAATATAATGTTTTTGAAAGGAGATGATATAATGAATTATGCAAGATGGGCTACTAAAGAGGAAATGTTAAAATTTCTTAAAAAAGTAGATATTAATTCAGATATCAAAAAGTCAGGAATACCAATGGGATTTGATAAAGATAAATTATATATAAAAGATGATAATTCTCATACTATTGTTATTGGTGCTCCTGGTAGTGGTAAAACACAAGGTGTTATGTTACCACAAATTAAACTTGCTATTAGGGCTGGAGAATCATTATTTATTAATGATGTAAAGGGAGAAATTTTAGATGAGATAGGTGGTGAATTAAAAAATAATAATTATAATATTATAGTATTAGACTATGCTAACCTAGAAAAAGGAAACTATTATAATGTACTTACTTTTCCTTATGAATTATATAAAAATAATAATAAAGATAAAGCTATTGAAATGTTAGAAAATATTGGATATTATTTATTACACGATAGTAATGATAACTCTGATATATTTTGGGAGAATACTGCGATAGAATATTTTGTTGGTCTTGTTCTATACTTATTTGATAATGCTAAAGAAGAAGAAATTAATTTAAATAGTGTAGTTTCTTTATCTGAGCAAATAAATAATAGTGAAAAAAATATCATTGATGGAATAGATAAAACCTCTAGTACATACCAATACTTATTTAATACACTTGGTACTGCTCCTGAAACAAAGGCTGGTATTTTAGTAACATTTAATCAAAGAATAAAAAAATTTGTTACTAAAGAAAGATTATCTAATGCAATGTCTAAATCAGACTTTGACATAACTAATATTGGTAATGAAAAAACTGCAATTATAGTGATAAGTGGTATTTCAAGTTATGTTAATAATTTAATTACTATATTATTGGATCAAATATTTTGTAGTGTTCAATTATATGGAAATAAAAATAAAAGATTTAATTTAGTTATTGATGAATTTGATAGTTTATTACCTATAGTAGATTTTTATAGTAAGTTTAATTATGCTAGAGGAATTAATATTAAAATTACTGCTTTTGTTAAAAACTTTACTAACTTAAATAATGTTTATGGTAGTAAAAATACTGAATTAATTAGAATGTGCTTTGATAATATTATTTATTTATTAGCAAATGATTTATATACTTTAGAAGAAGTAAGTAAATTATGCGGTAATACTAATAAAGGACCTCTTATTTCAATTGAAGAGTTAAAAACTATAGATTTCTTTAATGAGGTTATTTTAGTTCCTAGAATGATGCCTATTAAAACTAAGGTTCTTCCTGATTATGAAATTAATTGGAATATAAAAAAAGAATCTTTAGAATTACCTAAACTTGAAAAAAATGATATTAAATTATTTGTTATAAAGTAATAAACTAATATTAGATAAAAGATGTAAAAAAATGGTATGTAAAAATAAAAAGATTTATTACTAATAGACTAATTATTAAAAGGGTAATAGTAAGTATTATATTAAACCTTACTAATTAAACCTTACTAAATATAGAAAAGCAGAAAGTATTTTTTAGTTTTTAAAGAATACTTTCTTTAATTTATTAAATCTGTAAAATTTTGTAAACATTAAATAATTTGTGTAATTTTTTTATGTTTTTATGTTATCATAGAATTGATATATAGTGTCATTTAGAAGGGATTGATAAATTTTAATGGAATTATATGGGGGTAAATATTTTGAAGTAGTATTTCAAGACTGGTGTCAAGAGTTTCCAGGTGCTTGTATTATTTCTGGTCATAAAGAAAAAATTAGTGATATGACTAGTGAAGAATGGATAGAACTTGGAGTATTAGAAAAAAAGTTAGAAAGAGTATGTAATAAATTATTTAATCCTACAATGTATAATTTAGCTTGCTTAATGAACAATGCATACAAAGACAATGAAACTCCTCATGTCCATTTTTGGTTTGTTCCTAGATATAAAAAGGAATTAAATTTGTTTAATAAAGTGTATATTGATAAACACTTTGGTTACAATTTCTGGAAATGGTCGAATAGTAAATTTAAAAGACAAAAAGATATTTTTACTAAAGATGAAAGACTAAAATTATACGAAATGATGAAAGAAGAATTTAATATTTTAAACTAACAATTTGGGTGATTTTTATGAATAAGGAAGAATATATAAAATATGTTAATGATAACTTCGTAGGTAAGACTAAAGAGTTATTAATTAATCAAATAGATAAGTTTTATGAATATAAAGATAATTTTGAGTTAGATAAACATAGTTATAAATTGGGTGATGATGTTTATTTAAAGAAAGGTACTTTTATGCACGGTACCTATAAAAATATGGATGGACTAGATATTATTGCACAAGATGGATTTACTGCGGGTACTTTTAGAAGTAATGAATTTAGGCAAAAATATCCTTATTGTGTAGGATTCTGGAATATTCAAAAAGATATGATGCTATCTGATTATATTAATCTTTATAGTGGTTGCACTATTGAGTTTGTTGGTAATGGTTACAGAACAGAAGCAGATGAAGAAATTAAAAGAACTAAACTTATTGCTATTTCTGATATAGAAAATGAAATTAAAAATAACGATTATAGTAAATGGTTCATCGAGCAAACTAAAGAGGCAAGATTTCTTCCTAATCTTCAAAAAGATTATGTTCAAATTGGCTTTATTCTTAATATGGAAAGTAAAGAGGCTAAAAGTCTACTTGAAGAAGATATTTTTAGATTAGACTTTGATAAGGAAATACTAAAATCTTTTGTAGTTGATAAAATATATAATCATTTTATTAATGATATTAGAGATGACCTTTTTACTAATAGAGAAAGTGCTATTGTATTTGGTATTCCTCCAGTATTTATTGAAGGCGTCTTAGTAGGTAGAACATATGAAAAAGATAATAGTAAATTAGATTATATTAAAAATAAGTTGCCACATGTATATGTTTGTAATTTAGATGGGAAAGTGATTAGAGAGTAATGAGTACTATAGTATATTTGATTAAACATAATAAACATTTTAAAGAACATTCTGGTATTGTAAATGGTGATAGTAATGAGTAAAAAAGTTTTTTTAGAATTAATTATAGAAGAAAATTTAAAAAGATTAAATATAGATCCTAGATTAGTTGATTCTTTTAAAAGAGTTATGTTTAAAATACAACAATACTTTGATAGTCATGGATATTCGGAAAAAATAGATTTTGAAACTATTGTAAATGATTATTTATTACCAAGAGAAACTGTTGATAGAGAAACTATTCGAAGAAGTACTAAATTTATAAAAGAATTAAATGATGCTAGAGAAAATCAAAAACAATTAGAAGCAATTGTATCAATAACATTAAATCCAATTGAAGAAGAAACATTTTTAGATGAATACATAAAAAAGAATTACAATGTTGGACTATCCTTTAAAGTAGACAGCAAAGAAAACGATGTAGCGTATGCTGGAATATATAAGGACAATGTGAAAACTATTGAAATCAGAGAATCAGTATTATCTTCTATATCTACTATAGGTCTTGATAGAGTGTTATGTCACGAATTTATTCATTTTCTAACAATGTGTGGTAAAGAAAAATTAGGTTCAGTAAAACAGACAATGACTCCAGCAATTTATGAACCATTAACAGAAATGTTAGCTAGTGATGTGATAGGTATTAAACCTGAATCATATAAAAGTTATCGTGAACTTATAAGATATATAAATCTTCTTTGTGGAGTTAATGGTTTTGAATATTTTATTCAAAGAAAAATTGATCCAAAGTATGAGGCGATGGAAGCTGTTTTTGAAGATGCACAAAATATCTTCGATAAGCATAGATTTTCTAGAGTCTTTTGTGATATGGAAGAAGAAGAATTTAATGATTTAGTTTTTAATGCCACAACTCAGTTATTATTTAGAGATTATGAAAGTGTTGAAGAATTAACTGATAATTTAGTTAAGATTTATTCTGCACCACAAGTGTATTCAAATCTTGAAGGATATGAAAAACTACAAGATGGTATTGTAGATATGTATTTGTCAGAACATCAAATTACAAATCCTAATGTTAAGGTAAAAATAATGCAGTTAGTTAAAGTTAAAAACGAGCGAAGAGTAATGAATAATATGAACTGCATAAGCCTTAACATAAGTGGAGATACTTATTTGTTTGATGAAAATGGAAACTTATATTTGAAAAGGCTAAATACGACTTTTAAATATGAAAAACAGGGAATGCTTATATCATATGAAGTAGTTGATGGAGTATTAAAATTATATACTGAAACAGGTTTATATAAATGTGACTTAAATGGTGTTGATTTCAAAGCGTTAGGAAATAATTTAGCAAATCAACAAGAAAACTTAGAAAGACAAATAGATATTTTAATAAAAGGAGAAAGGTTGAGTAGTCCTTATATTAACCATGATACTGTATCAACTGTTATAGGAAAAGATATAGGTGGAAAAGATGAAGTTTTGGAACCAGTACAATTAAAACCGAAATTAAGAAGACCATACATAAAAAAAGAAACTATGCCTTTATTACAAAAAAAAATTAAGAGTTTTGAATTAGAAACAAAGAAAAAACGATTATTAGCACAAAAGGAAATGGTACAACAGATGATAGCAAATCAACAGGTAATATCAATGAGAGATGCAGGAGTTGTTGAAGAAGAGGAACAAGACATGGGAATGTCTTTATAAAGGAGATAGTATGGAAAAACAATTTTTAATTAAAAATGAAGATATTAAAGCATTAATTAAGCTTGGAGTAAGCTGTATAGCATCAGACAGAATAACTATCAATGGGAAAAAGATAGGATATATGTATAGAGAAAACCCAACTAATGAATTTGATTCTGGATGGAGATTTTTTGCTGGAGATGAAAATGAACAATATACAGATAATCCAGATAATTTTGAAATATATGAATTAAATACAATATGCAATTATGATGAAACAATTATTCCCTATTTAATTTCAGAAATCGGGTCATCATTTGAAAGAGATGATAATGAATTTAAAAAAATAAATTAAAAAAGTATCCATTTATATAGGTGGATATTTTATATTCAACAATTATTATTTTAATTTGAAAAATGCTACTTTATAATCCAAAAGAGATTGTAATATTTAATTTATCAATATTAACTTTTTCATGTTTTATACCAGTACCAATAGTGATACTGGTATTTATTTTATAATCAAACTAATAAAATAATGTGATTTTTATGGAGTAGTAGATAACAGAAATATTAATAAAAATGATTGGTATAAAAGTGAAGTTGGTATTAATAAAGTAACGAAAGAATTTATAAATATATGGCAGTTGACTATAGATAAAGAATTGAGCATAAGGCAATACTTAAATATGAAGACTATTTATAGGCTTCATATTTATCATTAAAGACCTTAGGCTTTAATGATAGTGAGAGACTATAGGCTCGAACTAATAAATTATTTCCCGGGAAATAATTTATACATATAAAATAACTTATTAAGACTTTATTTTAAGTCTTTTTTTTAGTATAATTATATATAGAAAGACTTGGTGATATAATGAAAAAAATAGTACTCGTAGATGGTAATAATCTTTTATTTAGAAGTTATTATGCTACTGCTTATACAGGTAATATAATGAGAAATAAAGAAGGATTTCCTACTAATGGAGTATATGGCTTTGTTAATATGATTAATAAAATTATTTCTGAAGAAAAACCTGAATATATGATGGTGGCTTTTGATATAGGTAAAACTTTTAGACATGAAAAATATGAAAGATATAAAGATGGAAGAAGAGAAACTCCTGATGATTTAAAAGTACAGTTTCCTGTAGCTAAGAAGATACTTACTGCGATGGGAATTAAGTATCTAGAATGTGCCGGCTACGAGGCTGACGATATTATAGGTACTATATCTTTGTGGTGTGAGAAAGATCCTGAATATGAAGCATTAATAGTAAGTAGTGATAAAGATCTCCTACAACTAATTAGTGATGAAACAGTAGTTAAACTACTTAAAACTAAAGACTATATTTGGATGGATAAAAAGACATTTAATGATACTTATGGATTTGATCCTATTCATATGATAGATTTAAAAGCCTTAATGGGAGATGCTTCTGATAATATACCTGGTGTTAAAGGTATTGGTGAAAAGGGAGCTATTAAACTAGTTAGTGAATATAAAACTATAGATAATATATATGAAAATATAGATAAAATTAAAGGGGCTACACAAATTAAACTTATTGATGGCAAGGAAGATGCATATTACAGTAAAGACTTAGTTACTATATACAGAGAAGTTCCTTTAAATGTTACTTTTGATGATTTATTATATAAGGGTGAGAATGCTGATGAATTAATAGATATTTATAATGATTTAGGTTTTTATTCTCTTCTTAGAAAGATTAATACTAGTGATGTAAAAAAAGAAGAAGATAGAAAAGAAGAATTTAAAATTATATCTGATATTAATGATGTTAAGATTAGTGAAGATACCTCTATATACTTAGATACTACTATTGGTAATTATCATGATGCTGAAATACTTGGTATTGCTTTATATAATAGTTCTTTATCCTGCTATATACCTTATGATATATTTAAGGATAATACTAATATTTTAGATACTAATTATAATCTAGCTACTTATGATTATAAAAAATTAATTGTGATATTTAATAAATATGGTATTAAAGTACCTAATATTAATTTTGATACTATGATTAGTGCTTATTTACTTAATTATGAAACTAAAGATGATATCTGCTACTTAGCAAATAAATTAGAAGTAGAAATTCCTAGTTATGATAAAAAAGAAGTTGTTACTAGTGAAGAGGCTATAAGAAGAGCTATTCTTAAGGCTAAGTTTATATATAATACTAAAGATAAATTATATAAAGATATGAAGAGGGAAGATAATATTTATTTATTTGAAAGTATTGAAATGCCTCTTGCTAAAGTTCTTGCTAACATGGAAATTGAAGGTATTAGAGTAGATAAAAAAGTTCTTGAAGAGATGGGTACTGAAATTAAAATTAAATTGGAAATTCTAACTAGAGATATTTATAACTATGCTGGTGAAGAGTTTAATATTAATTCTCCTAAACAACTAGGTGAAATACTTTTTGATAAGTTAAAACTACCTGGAGCTAAGAAAAATAAGAATGGATATGCTACTGATATTGATGTACTTAAGAAACTTACGGAATATCCTATAATTAATAAAATATTGGAATATAGAGCTCTTGCTAAATTATATTCTACTTATATAGATGGTATTATTTCTACTATTAGAGAAGATGGTAAAATTCATACTATCTATACACAAACTCTTACTAGAACAGGAAGATTATCTTCAATTGAACCTAATTTACAGAATATTCCTATGAGAAGTGAGTATGGAAGATTAATTAGAAAGGCTTTTATACCGGAAGATAATAGTGTTATACTATCCTCTGACTACTCACAAATTGAACTTAGGGTATTTGCTCATTTATCTGGGGTTAATGATTTGATTAATGCTTTTAAAGAAGGTGTTGATATTCATACTAAAACCGCTATGGATATATTTAAAGTACCTATGGAAGGTGTTACAAAGAATATGCGTAGACAAGCTAAGGCTGTTAACTTTGGTATTTTATATGGTATTAGTAGTTATGGACTAGCTGAAGACATTGGCATTCCTGTTAAAGAAGCCAAAGAGTTTATTAATAAATATTTTGAAACTTATCCTGGAGTTAAAGATTATATGGATAAAGAAATAGATGAGGCTAAGAGAAATGGTTATGTTAAAACTATTATGAATAGAAAGAGAGTTATTGAGGAACTTAAAAGTTCTAACTATATGGTAAGAAGTATGGGTGAGAGAATGGCTCTTAATACTCCAGTTCAAGGAAGTGCCTCTGATATTTTAAAGAAGGCTATGGTAGAAATTAATAATATATTTGAAAAAGAAAATATCAAGAGTAAAATGTTACTTCAAGTACACGATGAACTTATATTTAATGTGTATAATGATGAAATAGATAAAGTTAAAGATATTGTGTATAATACAATGACTAAGGTATTTGAGCTTAAAGTACCATTAGATGTAGATATTGAATTGGGAAATAATTGGTATGAAGCAAAATAAGTAAAATTATTTCCCGGGAAATAATTTGGGAAATAATTTAGTAGTGAGGTGATAAAAAATTATGCCAGAATTACCTGAAGTAGAAACTGTTAAAGAATCTTTAAAATTAAGATTAAATAATAAAAAAATAATTAGAGCTAGAGTTTTATGGGATAATATTATTGCTTATCCTAGTAAAGATGAATTTATTAAAGAAATTGCTAATCAAACTATTAATGATGTTAAAAGAAGAGGAAAATTTTTAATGTTTGATTTAGATGATTATTTTCTTCTTTCTCATTTAAGAATGGAAGGCAAATATTTCTTTAAAAAGAGCAGCGATAGTATAGATAAACATGAACATGTTATATTTGAACTAGATGATAATACTGAACTCAGATATAGAGATACTAGAAAATTTGGTAAAATGTATCTTATTAAAAAAGAAGATATTGATAAGATTGGACCTTTAGTAGAACTTGGTCTTGAACCTTGGGATGATAAACTTACAAGTCTCTATTTACTTGATAAGTATAAAAATAAAAGACTACCTATTAAAACCGTACTCTTAGACCAAAGTATAATAGTTGGTATTGGAAATATATATGCTGATGAGATATTATTCTTATGTAAGATTAATCCATTAAAAAAATGTAATTTAATTACTGAAGAGGAAGCTAATAATATAATTAAATATACAAGAAGTGTTCTTGAAGAAGCTATTAAGATGGGCGGAACCACAATTAGAACTTATAGTTCTGTAGATGGAGTACACGGATTATTTCAAAAAGAACTTTTAGTACATGGTAAAGATAAAAGTACTTGTCCTGAGTGTAATACCAAAATAGAAAAAATTAGAGTAGGTGGAAGAGGTACTTATTATTGTCCTAACTGTCAGAAATAACTTATTTACAATAATTTTACATTTAATTTGTAACCTATTTGGTTACATTTTTCTTTTTTTATTGACTTTACTATTATATATATGTTACCTTATGTTTGGTGAAGATTATGAATGATGAAATGTTTAGATTAGCACTTATTGATATTACTAATGCAGATTTACTTAATGATTTTGTTAATGGTATCTTTGGATATGATTTTGATTTAAGAAATGAAGAATATGTCTATATTCAATATAAAATTGTAGACAATAATGTCATTCTTAATATTTATGATAATAAGAATAGCAATAGATTTAAGGCTTATATATTTACTTTAAATGATATTGATAGTGATGGAACTTCTAGATATATTAATGTTAAAAAAGAATATGATAAATATAAAAATGGTAATAAAGATAAACTTTGTTTATTATCAAGTCTATTATTTACTAAAGATAATAATGAAAAAATAGAGATTATTAATTCTCTATTTAGTGGTAAAATTAAAGATATATTTAGTCATTATTTTCTTTAATTATTGGTTTTATTTGATACTCTTTTTTGATAAGACTAGAGGAAGTAAATAATGAATATATCTTAGTAACTCTATATTCTATATCTAATACTTTAGATATATTTTTTTTATATCCTGTTATTATAGGAATAGTTATATTCTTTTTTATTTTACTTAGGTATTCTTGTCCTTTGGTAGTGAAACCTAATTCTCTAATATAATCTATATCTATATTTGATGCTTCTTCTTTAGTAAAACTAGTTAATATATGTAGTAACATTCTAGATATTTTGTTATATGTATATCGTTTAGTTTTTATATTTTGTATTAATTCTTCATAAGTAGTCGATTTAGTAATATTATCTATTATTCTTCCCTCAATACCTTCATCTACTGTCTGATATTTATTTATATTAATATCTTCAGATAATACTTTATATTTTAATATATCTAAATAATTATTCATACTTACTTTGTATAAAAGTTTTTTATCAAATGGTATTAAATTATCAATATTTTGATTATTTGCAGACATTTCTCTTATATTACTAGCGGAACTAATATTATTCTTTATTTCACTTCCATGATATGAAGTTGTTCTTTTGATATTAGTACATTTTATATTATATTTATTTAATTTTATTTGTTTTATATATGATAGTGCAAGTAAATCATTTGGAGTATCTACTTTTACATTTGTTATATCTTCGAGAGCTTTATTAGTACTAGTAGCATAATTTAAACCTTTATTTAAGTAATATTTTACTTTTTCTTGATATTCTTTATTATTTATTTGAATATCTGCGAGTAACTCTAAGTCCTCAATGGTATCTCTTTCAGTTCCGAATACTAGAGTGTCTATACCTAGATAATTTAGTATCTTTACGGCTCCTTCTGCAAAAATATCAGAAGCCTGCGTAGAATAAACAAAAGGCAGTTCTATTACTAGGTCGATACCATTATCTAATGCTATTTTAGTTTTATCCCATTTATTTAATAACGAAATATTTCCCCTTTGAGTAAATGAAGAAGATACCACTGATATTATTGTGCTATCTGGATATCTTTTTTTTATTTCTTTTATTTGATATAAATGACCATTGTGAAATGGATTATATTCTGCGATTATACCAATTTTATACATAATTATCACCGGTTATATAATAACATATTTGAATAAATAATGCAAAGAAAATATTTCCCGGGAAATAATTTTAATTATGGTATGTAGATTGGCTTTTATATAATAGATTTTAAATTAAGACTTTATCAAAGGCTTAATTTAACACTACAAGACTACAGGCTTGGAGTGAACAAAATAGATTTGCTTGTTTATTAATTTATTGTATGATATAATACACTTGTAATTTGAAGTGAGGTTGTTGTATGTATTTAATGAATATTATAAGTTCAATAGGAGAACATTACCTATCTTGGAGACATGTATATAATGTCATTGGTAGTGTTTTAACAATATTGACAGCTTATAAAGTTGTTTACTGGCTTATTGGTTTATTCTTTACTAGGAAGTTTAAACCTGCGAAGAAAAAACATAAATATGCTATTTTAATAGCAGCAAGAAATGAAAAGAATGTTATTGGTAATTTACTTGATAGTATAAATAAACAAGATTATCCAAGTGAACTTCTTACTACTTTTGTAGTTGCGGATAATTGTACTGATAATACTGCTGAAATTGCTAGAAAGCATGGAGCAGTCTGCTACGAAAGATTTGATAATGAACATAAAACTAAAGGTTTTGCTCTTCAGTATCTTCTAGAAAAAATTGGGGAAGACTATGGTAGAATGAGTTTTGAGGGATATTTTATATTTGATGCTGATAATCTTTTAAAGAATGATTATATTAGTAAAATGAATGATGCTTTTGATTCTGGAGAAAAAATTATTACTTCTTATCGAAATACTAAAAACTTTGATGAAAACTGGATAGCATCTACATATGCAATACATTGGATTAGATCTATTAGATGTAATCATAGGGCTAGATCAGTACTTAGACTAGCTACGAATATACAAGGGACAGGATTTTTATTTACTAATGAAATTGTAAAAAATGGTTGGCATTATACTTCTCTTACTGAAGATAGAGCACTTACTGCGGATGCTGTTGCACAAGGATATAGAATATCTTATCAGGATGAGGCTATGTTCTATGATGAACAGCCTACTAGTTTAAAAGTAGCTTTAAGACAAAGAACTAGATGGTCTAAAGGACATTTACTTGCTTTTGTTGAATCTGGACCATATCTATTTATTAATATATTCTTTGGTAAATTATTCTTAAAAACTAGATGGCAAGAAAAAAAGAAGAAAAAAGAGAGGAAAACATTTAAAAGTGTTATGTTATCTATCATAGAATCTATTAGACATAGATTTGCTTCTTTTGATACTTTAATGCAACTTACACCATTTTCAGTATTTAATCTTGCTAGATGGCTACTTGTTGTAGTTATTATGTATGGCTGCTACTGCTATAACATGGGAATTAATGGTAGTAATTTATTTAGTGGTAGTACTTATTTGGCAAAGATTCTTAGAAGTTTATTTGAAATTAAGATAGTAGTTAACCCTGGTATTAATGCTTTCTTTGTAGGAATGCTTATTTCTATTTGGTTTAGACTTTTATATAGAATAGGTATGTATTTTCAAGATATGTGGATAGCAGTTTATGTATTTATTATTGAAAGAAAAAATATTAAAAAGATTCCTTTTATGAAGAAAGTACTATATACTTTGACTTGGCCTACATTTGATATAATTGGTAGATATAGTACTTATGCTGCTTTATTTATGAAAGTTACTTGGAAGCCTATTCCTCATGATAGTAAAGTTACTATTGATGATATTCATAATAATAAAGAAAAGAACTCTAATTCTTAAGAACTAGAGTTTTTATATTGTTTTATTTTGTCTTTCTTTTATTTGTTTAAAATAATTATATTTTAATGTTAAATCATTTTTCTTTATTAGATAGTTTATATAGTAGTTTTTATCTTCGAGTAGTAAACTATCTATTTCTTTACCTTTGGTTATTACACCACCATCTACATAGATGCTTCCATCATACCATGAATAATCACTAAAGAATACTGAACCATGATAGTTATTATCTAAGGCATCGGTACCTATGTAATAATTTGAATTATAATCTATTCCATATAGGTTTAATATTGTAGGTAGTACATTCAACTGTGATGTTACTTCTTTTATTGTTTTCTTATCTTTATTGTTATGCCATATAAAGAATGGTGTATGATTAATTAAGTTATTATCTGTTTCTTTATATTTGTCTAAGATTGTTTGGTCTGATAATGTATATAGATAATGGTCTGTAAATACAACAATTGTTGTGTTATCTAGTAAATTTCTTTCTGTTAATTCATTTAATAATAATTCCATCATATAATCTGTTTCTTTTGCTTGTCTCCTAGTGCAAGATTCTTCAGTCATTTCTGGATATACATAATCTTTTGGTAACTCCTCTAAGTTGTTCTCACTTAAGTAATCTAATGTTAATAACTTTCTACAATTACCTTTTTCTGTTGTGAACGGCATATGATTAGTATAAGTTATGATATAATTAACAAATTTTTCATTTTCAAACATCTTTTCTTTAAATGTTTCATTTAATATTAATTCTCTATCTAGTACATATGAATCATCTTTATATGTTCCTAAATCTACTAGTCCATAATAATTATCATATCCCCAGTTTTTATAGTTGGCTCCTCGGGAGTAGTATTCTCTGGTATTCATATGAAAGGCATTAACTGTGTAGCCTTCATTTTTGAATAGATGGGCTAATGAATATGGAAATGTATTTTTATTAAAGGTATAAGCATTTTGTGTATATGATAGAGGAGTTATAAATCCTGTATTAACTGCAAACTCTGAGTTAAATGTAGAACCTCCGCCATTATAATATGAATAATGATTAGTAAAGTTAATACTATTATTCATCATTTTATATAATGTAGGAGTATCTTCTTCAGTAATTAACCAGTTATCTATACCTTCAAGCTGTACTATTATTAAGTTATTATCTTTATATTTTCCTGTGTATTTGTTTGTCTCTTTTGTCTCTTCTTTATTATATTCTTCCTCAAGAAATGTTAAGTCTTCTTCATTAGTTGTCTTCTTGGCTTTAATAAATGTTACATAGAAATTTCTTACTGTATATTCATATACTCCTGATACCATCATACTTTTATTGTTATCATTAAAACTCATATATATATTTCTAGGATTTCTCCAGGTACTCCAAGTAAGTTCTTCATTTGGAGTTCCTAATAGAAATGGTATTATAAAATGTAATATTAGAAATGCAAAAAATACTTTTATTACGCTCTTTAAATTTGTTTTCTTTCTATTTGGATAAAACTTTAATCCTAAAATAAATGAACCTATTATTGGTACCATTAATATGTATACCCAAATATTACAATCTTTTATAGCATCTAGAAAATATTCAGAACCTTCTCCTGCAAGTAGGATTAGACTAAAATCAAAGAATGTTCCTGTCATGGAATAATATATATTATTTACTATGTATATTGCAAATGATAATATAAAGAAGATAATATATATTGTCTTTCCAATCTTTTTCTTATAGAATAAAGAGACTCCTAGTACAAAGAATATCCACAATAGAGTAAATAGTATTGGTACTAATTTTATAATTCCATAGAAATGAATTTTATATCCTAATATTTTTGTAAATAAATCTATTAATATAAATGGTAATGCTAATATTAATATGTAATAGTATTTCTTTATTATATCTAATATCTTATGTAGTATCTTTTTTATATCTATATTTTTCTTTTTTATTTTATTATTTTTACTTTTAATCTTTTTTACTTCTTTTGACACCTAAATCACCACTAATGAAATTATACTATAATATTGTTTTTTTGTAAATATTTTACAAGAAATGAAAAAATTACTAAGACTTTGGCTTAGTAATTCTTTTTGAAGACCTTAGGCTTCAAAAACAGCGAGCAATAAAATGCGAGATGAAATAAATAAAAAACTATTTTCTTTTTGATATTTATTTGGTATAATTTAATTATAATAGAGATAGAAGGAAGGGCTAGTTATGTTTAAAGAAATTACCGCAATTAGTAAAAATTATGCTATTGTTAAAATTGATAATGTGATTAATGATGACTTACTTAATTTAAATGTTATTTTTGAAGAAAATAATAAAAAAATACTAGGAGAAATTGAAGAAATAATTAATAGTAAGGCTAAAATTACTTTTTTAGGTGAATTTATTAATGATAAATTTTTTGATGGTATTATTAGAAAACCTAGTATTAATGCTAAAATAAGAATAATTAATGGTAATGAACTAGCAGAACTTACTGGCTACAATGATAGTACGGCGATGATGCTTGGACTATCTCCTTTATATAATAATAGCCCTGTTAAAATTAATATTGATGATATGTGGAGTAATCATACCGCTATATTTGGTAACACTGGTAGTGGTAAAACATATGGTGTAGCTAGACTAGTACAAAATTTATTTACTATGCCTAATTATATTCCATTTAATAGTGTTATATTTATATTTAATAATACTGATGAATATGATAATGCTTTTAAATCTATTAATAGTTATAATTTTAATTTTAATTATAAAATGTTTAGTACTGATACAGATAGTAATAATAGTATTTTAAAATTACCTTTATGGCTTATGTCAGTAGATGATTATGCTAATTTACTTGATGTTAGTGCTTATAGTCAAATTATGGTTATTGAAAAAATGCTTAATTATGTTTCTTTATTTGCAAGAAATGATGAAGAATCTAATAGGTATAAGAATCACTTAATTGCTACCGCTATTACATCTGTTCTTTATTCTAATCAGGTATCTGCAAGAATAAGAGACCAAATATTTTCTATTTTAACTAGTTGTAGTACTAAAGAACTTAACTTGGATGTTGAAGTTCCTGGTGTTGGTTATACGAGACAGTTTAGAAAATGTTTTGAAATAGATAGTCAAGGACAATTTGCTGAGAGGGTTCTTATTACAGAATATATTAAGAAATTTATTGATAATGATACTAAATGGAAAGAAGATTATACACCTGTATATTTTACTATTGATGATTTAGAGGAGGCACTTAATTTTACTTTAATATCTGAAGGAGTTCTTCTTAATGAGAAGTCTTATGCAGAAGGTACTGCTTTAAAAGTTAAATTACATAGTATTGCTAATAGTTCTTTGAGAAAGTATTTTGAAGTAGAAAAGTTTTGTACTATTAATGAATTTATATCTGACTTAATACTAGTGGATGGTAACAAGAGAGCTCAAATTATTAATTTTGTACTTGAAGGTATTGATGATAGATTTGCTAAGGCTTTAGTTAAAATTTATTCTAGAATATTCTTTAATTTTATGAAGAGTCTTCCTTCAAGAGGTTCTATGCCTATTAATATCATGCTTGAAGAAGCACATAGATATGTTCAGAAAGATATTGATAACGATATACTTGGATATAATATATTTGAAAGAATAGCTAAGGAAGGTAGAAAGTTTGGCGTTATGATGGATTTAGTAACACAAAGGCCTACTGAATTATCTGAAACGGTATTATCACAATGTAGTAATTTCTTGATATTTAAGATTAATCATCCGGCTGACTTAGAATATATTGAAAAGATGGTACCTAATATTAGTAGTGATGTTTTAGAAAAACAAAAATCACTTCAAGCAGGTACTTGTGTGGCTTTTGGTAAAATGATGAAGATACCTATGATTGTAAAAATGGAACTCCCTAATCCAGAACCACAGAGTTCAAATGCTCATGTATTTGACAAATGGATGATACAGTGGAAAACTAATTAATGTAAAGCCTTATAAACAAAGGCTTTTTTTATATATCCACAATATCCACAGGGCTGTGGAAAAGTAAAGTAACACCTGTTAATAACAAAATTCGACAAAATTTGTGGATAACACTTTAAAACACTTATTTTATCCGCTATTACGTTGTTGAAAATTTGTGTATAACCTGTTAATTTACATGTTTATTAAAATTTTATACTAGACAAATTTAAAATTTGTTATATAATAATGTTAATGGAATACTTAGTCAGGAGGTTTTGCTAATGAATACAGAAACTATTTGGAACAATTTTCTTGAAAAAATTAAAGAGCGAATATCCCCTTTATCTTATGATACTTGGTTTAAAGATACTAAGTTATACAAATTGGATAAAAACACTGCAACTATTATAGTTCCAATGATTTTACATAAAAAGCATTTGGAAGAAAACTATTTAGATGAGATCGAAGAAATATTTAATTCGATTACTGGAACTAATTTTAATTTTCAATTTAAGCTGGAAAACGAAATAACAGATGATACTTTAGAAGAAAAGATTATTGATGAAACAGAAAGTATCGGAGTTCCACATCAAAGTAGTAGTTCCGCTAATCTAAATAGCGAATATACTTTTGATAGTTTTATAGTAGGTGATTCGAATAGATTTGCTTTTACTGCGGCAAGAGCGGTGGCTGAAAAACCTGGTAAAGCTTATAATCCGCTGTTTTTATACGGAAAAAGTGGACTTGGTAAAACTCATTTAATGCATGCTATTGGTAACTATATATTAGAAAATTCTAATAAAAAGGTACTTTATGTATCTAGTGAACAATTTGTAAACGATTATATTTATGCGGTTAGAAACAATGAAAAAAATAGTTTTGATAGGATTGATTCGTTTAAAAACAAGTATCGTAATATTGATGTACTAATAATCGATGATATTCAATTTCTAGGTAGTGCCACTAAAGGACAAGAAGAATTTTTCCATACTTTTAATGAACTGCATGACTCTAATAAACAGATAATTATAGCCTCTGATAGATCGGTAGATGACCTTAAAATGCTAGAAAATAGATTAATTACTAGATTTAACTGGGGACTTACTGCGAATATAACACCGCCTGATTTTAATTTAAGAGTAGATATTATAAAAAAGAAAATATCTCATCAAGAAGCGGCGGAAGATATACCAATTGAAGTTATTGAATATATAGCTAATATTAATGATTCAGATGTTAGACAGCTGGAAGGAGCTATTACAAGAGTATTTGCCTATGCATCGATGATGAATAGAGGTATAGTTAATCTCGATATTGCCATTGAAGCACTCAAAGATAAGGTATCTGAGAAAAGTGTATATAAAAATGATGTCCATAGAATCCAAAGAATTGTATGTGAGTACTTTAAGATTGATATTGAAGATTTAAAGGGCAAAAAAAGAAGTAAAGATATTAACTATCCAAGGCAAATAGCCATTTATTTATGTAGAAAAATGACTAGTGAATCTTTTCCAAAAATGGGAACATACTTTGGAGGTAGAGATCATTCCACAATTATCAGTGCATATCAGAGAATTGAGAGTGATTTAAAGAAAAATCCACAACTCCAAATAGTAATAAATGAACTAAAAGAAAAAATATAGTGGATAAAAACAGAAATATCCACAGGTTCTGTGGAAAAAGAAAAGTATATAAAACAAGAAAAAAATAAAGATATCAACAATATCAACAGTATAATAATAATAATTATATAATAAAAGAAAGAGGATGATAAAAATGAAATTCAAAGTAAAGAAAGAAATATTATTAGAAAGTTTAAACAATACTGCTAGAGCAATATCTACAAAAAATTTAATACCAATATTAACGGGTATAAAATTTGAATTAAAAGAAGAGGGGTTGTATTTATATGCTAGTGATACCGATGTATCTATTAGATCATTTATACCAAAAGATAAATTAACAAGTACTAGTGAATTAGGTAGTATAGTAATTGGGGGTAAGTATATAGTAGAAATAATAAGAAAACTTCCAAATACTGATATTTCTATTGAAGTAATTGATGGATATAAATTAATTGTTAGTACAGATAATACAGAGTTTAATTTAAATGGTATAAATCCTAATGAATTTCCTAACTTAGATTTAGATGAAACTAAAGAACCAATTGTAGTAAATAACGGAATATTTAAAGATATTATTAATCAAACTGTATTTGCTACTAGTCAGAGTGAAACTAGACCGCTTCTTACTGGTATTAATTTTAAATTATCTGGAAATAGTTTCGAAATATTAGCAACAGATTCATATAGACTTGCAAGAAAGTATGTAGAAATTGATAAGGATATTGAAAATGAAGTGAATATTGTAGTTCCTGGTAAAAACTTACTTGAACTTACTAAGATGTTAGATGATGATACTGCTAGTGTGGAAATGCATTTATTTAGTAATAAGATATTATTTAAGTATAAGAATATTGTATTCTTATCTAGATTGTTGTCTGGTACATATCCAACAACATCAAATATTATTCCTAAAGATTTTAATATTGAACTAGAATGTAAATTTGAAGATTTATTTAATATGATAGATAGAGCATCTCTTCTTACTTCTGATAGAGAAAAGAATACTGTAAAGTTATCATTAACTAAAGATGAACTTATGATTTCATCAAATAGTCCTGAAATAGGTAGAGTAGAAGAAAAAATAAGTATTAGTTCTGATAAAGAAATTAATATATCATTTAGTTCTAAATTTATGCTTGATGCAATCAAGAGTTTTAACAAGGATAAAGTTGTTCTTTGCATGAATAATGATAGTTCTCCTATTGTTATTAAAAATAATGAAGATAATTCATTAATACAATTAGTACTTCCTATTAAAACTTGTTAGAGTAAAATGTTTATTAAAATGTTAAAAGTCCTTTTAGAAGGGCTTTTTTCTTTATTCACATTTAATGTGGAAAAGTAAAAATATAGAATTGAAGTCTAAATCAAATGTTTTATAAATATCTTACATTTAAAAATATGAATGATGTTATTATTTTTGAGTAAAATGTGTTTTAAGATAGTGTTATTGGTCTTAAAAATGCAGTTTATAGTGCAAATAAAATAAAAAAACTACTTTTATCGACATTTTTCAACAAAATTCGACATATCTTTATGCTTTAATATTTTTCACATATTTTATATGTGGGAAGGGGGAAAATTTATGCGAGACTATATTATTAATGAAGACATTTTATGTTTTACTCAGGATAGTATAGAGAAAAATAATGTTTTGGTTATAGAAAAGGCAAAAAGATTGACTTTTAAAGGTAATTCGTTGAAGTTTTTAAAGAAATGTTGTTTTTGCTATGGACATTCTTATAATATTCAAAGACAATTTGTAATAGATCATTTTAATTATTACATTAAAACTCCTATTATACTTTCTGAATATAATAAAATAATATTATTTCCTACAGCTTCACCAGAATCTAATAAATGTATTTGGCTTTCTTATAATAATATTGAACGATATGTAGAAGCTGAAAAAAATTATACCGAAATTTATTTTAAAGGTGGAAAAGTATTAAAAATTAGGGCACCGTATACTACTATTGATAATCAAATTACTAAGTGTATCAAAATAGAAAAATTACTTAATAGTTTGCAATATACAGAAATGTAAAAAAGTCTTAAAAAATAAAGAAAAAAAGGCAAAAAAATAACCTTTTTTTCTTTTAAAAATCTCTCATTTATGATATAATTATGTATGTATAGGGATACATGGTTAGATTAATTATTTAACTACGAGCAAAAATGAGGCTGTAAAATGAAAATTACAAAAATAACATTAAAAAAATATCGTAATTATGATAATTTAGAAGTAACATTTAATAGTAATTTAAATATTATTATTGGAGATAATGCTCAAGGAAAAACTAATTTGTTAGAATCTATCTATGTTCTCGGTGTTACTAAGTCTTTTTTTCCTGGTAATGATAAAAACCTTATTAAATTTGATAATAAAGCTTCTTTGATAAAAGGTGAAATTATTACTAACGGAGGAAAATTTAATTTAGAAGTTTTGATTAATGAAAATGGTAAAGTAGTTAAAATTAACAACAAAGAAATTAAAAAACTTAGTGATTATATATCTTTACTTAACGTTATAGTATTTAATTCAGATAGTATAAGGATATTTAAGGATAGTCCAAATTCTCGAAGAAAGTACTTTAATATTGAAATTAGTCAAATTAATAAAAAATATTTAAAGTTACTTAGTGACTATAATACTGTATTACGACAAAGAAATGAATTTCTTAAAGTAATTAATATTAATAAAAAAAATGATATGATGTATTTAAACATATTAAATGAGAAGTATGTACTTTTATCGTTGGAAATATATGATTTCCGCAAGAAATTTATTGATGATATTAATATGTATTTGAGTAATTCTTTTAAGTATATTACAGGATATGATAATCTGATGATTAAATATATTTCTAATTTTAGTAATGTTACTAAAGAAACATTTATGAAAAAATTAGATGATAATTTAAGTAGAGATATTCAATATAAAATGACTTTGATTGGACCAAATAGAGATGATTTTTATTTTTTATTAGATGACAAAAATTTATCATTATATGGTAGTCAAGGTCAGATTAGAAGTGCAGTTTTGGCACTTAAATTGTCTGAAGTTAAATTGTTTAGTGATATTACTACTGATACGCCAATACTCTTACTGGATGATATGTTTAGTGAATTAGATATTGATAAAAGAAATAATATTTTAAAGTATTTAGATAGTAATATACAAACTATAATTACTACGACAGATATAAAAAATATAGATGATGAAATAAAGAAAAAGGCTAATGTTTATGAAATAAAAAATGGGAAATTATTTCCCGGGAAATAATTTTCAAGCAGGAAGGTGATTAATTATGAATAATGAACATTATGATGCATCGGATATACAGGTACTTGAAGGATTAGAGGCTGTAAGAAAAAGACCAGGTATGTATATAGGAACAACAGATATTAAAGGATTACATCATTTAGTATGGGAAATAGTTGATAATTCAATAGATGAGGCCTTAGCTGGATATTGTAAAAATATAGAAGTTGTTATAAATAAGGATAATTCTGTTACTGTAAAAGATGATGGTAGAGGTATACCTGTTGATATACATCCTAAAACTGGAAAATCCACTGTTGAAACCGTATATACAGTACTTCATGCTGGTGGTAAATTTGGCGGTGGAGGATACAAAGTATCTGGAGGGTTACATGGTGTTGGAGCTTCAGTAGTTAATGCCTTAAGTAAGTGGGTTGAAGTAAAAGTTTATAAAAATGGCAAGGTTTACTTTATTAGATTTGAAGATGGTGGTCACACTGTAGCACCATTAAAGGTTATAGATGAATGTTCTCCTGATAGAACTGGTACCACAGTTACGTTTAAGCCAGATCCTACTATATTTGATAGTGATATCTATGATTATGAAATACTTAAAGTAAGAATTAGAGAATTAGCTTTCTTAAATAAGGGACTTTGTATTACTTTGAGAGATGATAGAGATGATGAGGATACTACTGGTGAAAAATTTTTATATGAGGGTGGCATAAGTGAATATGTAAAATTCATAAATAAAGGAAAAACACCTTTACATGACGATATTATTCATCTTACTGGTGAAGAAGATGGTGTTGTGTTTGAAGTTGCAATGCAGTATAACACTAGTTATAATGATAATATTTATTCATTTGTTAATAATATTAATACTCATGATGGGGGAACTCATGAAGAGGGAGTTAGAAGAGCTTTAACTAGAGTTATTAATAGTTATGCCAGAAAGTATAATTTACTTAAAGAAAAAGATGATTCTTTGACCGGTGACGATGTAAAAGAAGGTTTAACTATGATAATTTCCTGTAAGCATCCTAATCCACAATTTGAAGGACAGACAAAGGGAAGATTAGGTAATTCTGAAGTTAGAAAATTAGCTGATAGTGTTTTTTCTCAGGGATTTGAAAGATTCTTGCTGGAACATCCTGAGGATGCAAAAATAATAGTTAATAAGGCTTTACTTGCTTGTAGGGCTAGAAATGCTGCGAGAAAAGCAAGAGAAATTACTAGAAAGACTGATTTGTCTACGACTAACTTCTTTGGCAAATTATCTGATTGTAAAAGTAAAGATTCTAAAGTATCAGAAATATTTATAGTCGAAGGAGATAGTGCAGGTGGATCTGCAAAAAAGGGAAGAGATTCTATGACTCAAGCTATTTTGCCACTTAGAGGTAAAATTCTTAATGTTGAAAAAGCTAGATTAGATAAGGCATTATCAAATGAAGAAATTAGAACTATTATTACCGCATTTGGAACTGGAATAGGTGAAGAATTTGATTTATCAAAACTTAGATATGATAAAATTATTATTATGACAGATGCTGATGTTGATGGTTCTCATATAAGAGTACTGCTTCTTACGTTATTTTATAGATTCTTTAAGCCAATTGTTGAAGCTGGTCATGTTTATGCTGCTCAACCACCTTTATTTAGGATAATGCATGGAAAAACAAGGAGATATGTACTTGATGAAAAAGAAAAAGAGGCATATTTAGCAAGTCTTCCTGAAAATGTTAGAAATCGTGCGGAAATAGCTCGTATGAAAGGTTTAGGAGAAATGGATGCTGAGGAATTAAATGAGACTACTATGGATATTAATAAAAGAGTTTTACGTAGAATAACTGTTGATGACTGTGTATCTGCTGATGCTATCTTTGAAAAACTTATGGGTGATGATGTTGAACCTAGAAGAGCATTTATTGAAGAAAATGCTAGATACGTTAAAAATCTTGATATTTAGGAGGTTATGTTATGGAAGATGAAAATATTAAAAAAGAAAGCGACGATATTAATGAACTTGTTAATAGAGCAATGAATGACAATAATCAAGGTGAAAAAAATGAAGATATTGCTGTTGAAAATTCAGATATAGAAGAAACTGATAACTTTAATGGTGATTTTCATGAAAAAGATAGTAGTACTGCAAATGACATCGTTTCAGAGGTTAAAGACTCATTTATTGACTATTCTATGAGTGTTATTACTTCAAGAGCTATTCCTGACCTTAGAGATGGCTTAAAACCTGTTCACAGGAGAATATTATGGTCTATGTATGAAGAAGGTAATACTCCCGATAAACCTCATAAAAAATCTGCAACTACTGTTGGTTACGTTATGGGACATTACCATCCTCATGGAGATAGTTCTATATATGAGGCTATGGTTCGTTTAGCACAGGATTTTAATGAAAGATATATGTTAGTTGATGGTCATGGTAATTTTGGTAATATTGAAGGTGATGGTGCTGCAGCATATCGTTATACTGAAGCAAGATTATCTAGAATTTCGCTTGAACTTATTAGAGATATTAATAAAAATACTGTTGATATGGATGATAATTTTGATGAAACTAGTAAAGAACCTAGAGTATTACCAAGTAGATTTCCAAATATATTAGTAAATGGCTCAATGGGTATAGCTGTTGGTATGGCTACTAATATTCCTCCACATAATTTAGGTGAGGTAATTGATGGCTGTGTAGCATATATTGATAATCATGATATAGATACTTTAGGTCTTATGGAATACATAAAGGGGCCTGATTTTCCTACAGGTGGAATTATACTTGGCAATTCTGGTATAAAAAAGGCCTATGAAACAGGTAGGGGATCTATTACTATTCGTAGTAGAGCGGAGATTGAAGAACATAATAATCATAATACTATTGTTATTACTGAAGTTCCTTATGGTATAAATACTATGGAACTAAAAAATAAGGTAGCTGAACTTGTTAGAGATAAAGTTATTGATGGTATATCTGATTATCATACTGATTTAAAAGATGGTGTTAAAATCACTATTACTTTGAAAAGAGACGCTAATCCTCAGGTTGTACTTAATAATTTATATAAGCACACTAATTTTCAAATTTCCTATGGAATTATATTTTTGATGCTTGATCAGGGTGTTCCTAAGACCTTGGGATTAAAGGATATTATTTCTAAATATATTGATCATCAAAAAGAAGTTATTATCAGACGAACTAAATTTGATTTAGATAAAGACGAGAGAAGAGTTCATATTTTGGAAGGTTATAAAATAGCTCAAGATAATATTGATGAAGTTATCAAAATAATAAAAACTGCCGAAAGTGATATAGAAGCAAAGAAAAAGTTAATGGAACGATTTGCTTTATCTGAAATTCAAACTGATGCTATATTAGAATTAAAATTGCGTCGTTTAACCGGAATGGAAAGAGATAAAATTGAAGCCGAACTTGCTGATTTGCTTGTTGAAATCGAAGAATTAAAGTCTATTCTTGCTTCTGAAGAAAAAGTTCTTAGTATTATTAAAAAAGAATTATTAGAAATTAAGAGTAGATATGCTGATGAAAGAAGAACACATATTGATATGACCGCTGTTGAATATATTGAAGACGAAAGCTTAATTCCTGAAGATAAAGTTGTTATTACTTTAACTAAGAAGGGATATATTAAGAGACTATCTGCTTCAACTTATAAGACACAGCATAGAGGTGGTGTTGGTATAAAAGGTATGTCTACTAATGAAGAAGACTTTGTTGAACAAATTCTTAATTGTTCTACACATGATTATGTTTTATTCTTTACTAATATGGGTAAAGTATACAGGGTTAAAGGTTATAAAATTCCTGAGTATAGTAGACAATCAAAAGGATTACCAATTATCAATCTACTTAACTTAGAACAAGGTGAGTATGTTACGGCTTTACTTAATGGCTCTAGTGATAGTGAAGATAAGTATTTGGTATTTGCCACTAAAAGTGGTTTAATTAAGAGAACTGATTTGGCTGAATTCTATAATATTAGAATTAATGGTAAGAGATTTATCACTTTAAGAGATGATGATGAACTTATTTCTGTTAAGGGTACTACCGGAGATAATGATATTTTAATGGCTTCTTCCAATGGTAGAATGGTAAGATTTAATGAAAATTCTATTAGAGTTATGGGAAGAGGTGCTTCTGGAGTTAGAGGTATTAATTTAGATGGTGGTTTTCTTGTCGGAATGGAAGTTGTTAAACCTAATGAAGATGTTCTTGTTATTAGTGAATATGGATATGGTAAAAAAACTCCTATTGATGAATATAGAATAACAAATAGGGGTGGTAAAGGTGTTAAAACTATTAATATCACCGAAAAGAATGGTGCTATTGTTTCGTTTAAAACTGTTACAGATGATAAGGATTTGATAATTATTACTGATACAGGTATGATTATCAGATTAGCAGTTGATAAGATTTCTAGAATGAGTAGAGTTACTCAGGGAGTTAGACTTATTAATCTTAAGGATGATACGAAAGTTAGTGGAACTGCGATTGTTGACAAAGAAAATGAAGAACAAACTTTGGAAACTAATGAAATAAAGAGTGAGTAATTTAAAATGCTTACTCTTTTTATTTCCCGGGAAATAATTTTTATACTTTAAGCATACAAATGTTCGTCATTAATATATACTTGTTTTTTTTGTTAAAATGTGATATAGTGTTGTTGATACAACATTAATGATGGAATCAAGTCAGGGGCGGAAGCCAGCAGCTTTAACATTTTATTAATGTGTGTATCTTTTTTTTATGTTTCACGTGGAACATGAATTTTCCACAATTTTTTTATATTTGAATTGGACTATAGTTTTTAATTATTATATATCAAAATTGATAACGGATTTATTATATATAATAATTAAAACTATATCGTTGATTAGTTATATAAGATTAAACAATAATGTTGTAATTAACTTAATGATATTTAATTTCTATTTTATTTTTAATTATATTATAAATGTTTCACGTGAAACATGAGTTTTCCACATGTAATCACGAAAGTAATAATTATAATATAATAATTAGATTTTTATTATAAATATTTAAAAATTAAACATTTAAACTACATATTAATCTTAAGCTGTTTTATTTTTGTGTATTCTTTCTTTGTAAATATAAAGTTTCACGTGAAACGTAAGTTTTCCACAATATATGTATTAAACTTTTATATTTTCAGTACACTATCTGAAAAAAGAACATTTTCAGTGTATATTTAAAAAACTTTACTTAATTTAGCGCGTATTTAACTTAAAATGCTACTTTATCTATTATTGAATTAACTATGTTTCACGTGAAACATGAGTTTTCCACAACTAAAATCATTTTAATTATTGATATTAAATATATTTTAATTAACTGATTCAATAATGATATTAAATTTTTATAATTATATATATGATTTATTTATATTTATTAAATGTAATTATGTGATAAAAAAGTGTAAGTTTCACGTGAAACTTGTATATCAACATATTTTATCACTAAAATGTTGTTAATATATTAAATATATAATCAATTATAATGAATTTTTTTATTATTTAATTCAAATAAATTTATTTATACAACCATTTTTAGAAAATCATGATAAATTTTACTAAATTTTTTATCTTATACTATTAATTACAAATGTTTCACGTGAAACATAAGTTTTCCACAACATATGTATTAAACTTTTATATTTTCAGTACACTATCTGAAAAAAGAATATTTTCTGTGTATTTTATTTTCAATTTCATTTAATTTTGCATATATTTGCTTTAAAATGGTACTTTATTTATTTTTGAATTAGCTATGTTTCACGTGAAACGTTTTTTTACTTGTTGATGTGTATAATTAAAATAACTGGTTCTAGTTACTATTTTTTGTTATACTTGTTGATAGAAAAGGAGTTTATAATGAAAAAATATCTTGATATGGCATTTATTGAAGCAAAAAAGGCTTTTGATTTGGACGAAATTCCTGTAGGATGTGTTATTGTATACAAAAATAAGGTTATAGCCTGTGGACGCAATGAAAAAGAAAGCAAAAATTGTGCAATTAGGCATGCTGAGATGGTGGCGATTGATATAGCCTGTGGAAAACTCAATTCTTGGCGTTTGGATGAATGTGATCTTTATGTCACTTTGGAGCCCTGCATGATGTGTATGGGTGCAATTGTTGAATCTAGAATTAAAAATGTTTATTTTGGGGCAAAAAATAATGGCGAACAAATGTACGATATAAGGAGGATAAACAAGCTTGTTAACTTATATTTTCTTGATGATACAGATTGTTCAAAAATTTTATCTGATTTTTTTGCAAATAAACGAAAAAAATGATGTTTATATCTTTATTTTGTGTTATAATTGTTTGTGAGGAGGTAGTTTGTGAGTTATTTAGCCTTGTATAGAAAATATAGACCAATTGATTTTGATAATGTGTATGGTCAAGAAGAAGTTGTAACTGTTATTAAGAATGCAATTAATAATAATATGGTTTCACATGCTTATTTATTTTGTGGTCCAAGAGGAACTGGTAAAACTACTATTGCCAAGATAATTGCTAGAATGGTTAATTGTGAAGGACTAGTAGATGGTAAACCTTGCGGAAAATGTTATAACTGCGTTAATTTTCTTAATAGTAATGATATTGTTGAAATAGATGCTGCTTCAAATAATGGTGTTGATGAGATTAGGGAACTTAGAGATAAAGTAAATCTTGTACCTAGTAATGCTAAATATAAGGTTTATATTATAGATGAAGTTCATATGCTCACTACGCAAGCTTTTAATGCACTTTTAAAAACACTCGAAGAACCTCCAGCACATGTCATTTTTATTTTGGCTACTACAGAACCACATAAAATACCACTTACTATAGCTTCAAGATGTCAAAAGTTTAGATTTACTAAAATTGATTCAAAAAAAATTGTTGATAGATTGAGAGAAATTTCTAAACTCGAAAATATTGTTGTTGATGAAGATGCACTTTATGAAATTGCTCGTATTTCAGATGGTGGAATGCGTGATGCTATTAATTTTCTGGATCAACTCGTTGCTTATGATAATAAAAAAATTACTCTTGATGACATTTATAAAGTAAATGGTTCTGTTTCTTATAGTGATATTTATTTGTTACTTAAATCTATAGTAGATAACGATAAAATTGAAATAATTAAATTTTTTGATACTTTTGATAATAGTGGTAAAGATATTAATAAATTTGTTTCTGAATTAATATTATTTTTAAAAGATGTTATACTATATCGCAACGTAAAAATATTATCTGATATTGAAGTAAAGAATGAAAATATTGTATTGGTTAGTGAATTGTATGATTCAAAAAACATTTACGAATTAATTGAAAGACTGAATGAGGTTCAAAACGTTTTAAGAGTTTCAACACATGGTTGTATTTTGTTTATGACTACTATATTAAAATTTTCTGACAATTATTTTGAAAAAAAAATTAATGTTCTAGAGGAAAATACTAAAGTTAATTTAGTTAAAAATGACAAAAATATAGTTACTTCTAGTGAAATAAATAATAAAATCATTGACAAAGGTAATGATACTGATGCAAATAACAATGAAAAAGATAAAATAACTACTGAAAATATTAATATTAGAATTAATAATGCTTTAGCTACTGCTAATAAGGAGTCTTTAAAAAAAATTAAGGAACAATGGTCTTTGATTGATGAATATTTATATGATGATGAATATTCGGTAGTTGCAGGTTTATTAAAGGATTCTATACCTGTAGTTGCTTCAGAAAAGTATATTATCGTTTCTAATACTCTTGAATCCGTTGCTAACAGAATCAATGAAAATTTTTCTTTAGTAGATGCTTTTCTTTTAAAAATATTTAAAAATAAAGTTTTAATTGTTGGTATGTCTAACGATAACTGGAGCAAGGAAAAAAGTAAATATATTTCTAATATAAAAAATGGCATTAAGTATGTTGAAAAAAATTTTATTAATGCTTATAAAAAAGAAAATAAAAAATCTTCTATTGATGAACTTATTGATTTAATGGGAGAAAGTATAATAGAATATAAATAAAGGAGATTGATTTAAATGAATTTACAAAATATGATGATGCAGGCTAGAAAAATGCAAAAGGATATTGAAAAAACTAAAAAAGAGCTTGAAAGTAAGACTTATGATGGTAGTTCTCAATTTGTTACCGCCACTGTTTATGGAAATGGCAAGTTAAAATCTATAAATATTAATATGGAAGAATTAGAAAATGATGATAAAGATATGTTAGAAGATATGATATTAGTGGCTGTTAATAATGCTATTGATAGTATGGAAAAAGACAAAGAAGAAAAATTCGGCAAATATGGCCAAATGTTTAATGGTTTGATGTAATATGTATCCTAATAGTATTAAAAATGTTATTGAGTGTTTGAAGGATTTGCCTGGGATTGGTGAAAAAACAGCTGAAAGACTTGCTTTTTCTTTAATTAATTTTGATAAAGATAAACTTACTTTATTTTCTGAATCAATATGTGGTGTTAGGGATAAACTTACTAATTGTGAAGTGTGCGGTAATATATGTGAAGAAAGCGTGTGTCCCATTTGTTTAGATAAGGAAAGAAACAATAATATTATATTTGTTGTAGAAAAAGCTAAGGATATTTCTTTGTTTGAAAAAATTAATGTTTATAAAGGAAAGTATCATGTCCTTGGTGGTTTGATATCTCCACTTGAAGGTATTGGCCCTGAGGATATTAATATTAATAAATTAATTTCAAGAATAGATAGCGACAAAGTAAATGAAATTATACTTGCTTTAAAGCCTTCAATTGAGGGTGAAACTACAATGCAATATATTAAAAAACTTCTTGAAAATAAGAATGTTAAAGTGACTAGAATAGCTACTGGTATTCCTATAGGAACTGATATTGAATATATTGATCCTATGACATTAGAATTTGCTTTGGAAGGTAGGAAGGACATATAAATTTCTTTTTATCATATAATTTCTTGGGTGAAATTTATTTTATGCTAAAAAATATTGCTTTTTTGATGAAAAAAATTATATTTGGTATATTATTTATTTATGCTTTTAATGTCATTGTTTTTCCACTTAATACTGCAGTTTCAATGAATATATTTACTATTTTGATTGTTTCTGTTTTTGGATTACCAGGTATTATTGGCATTTGTTTGTTTTCTATTTTCGTTCTGTAGAGGAGTGTAATGCTATGTTAGATAATTATAAGTATGATCAACCTATCTTGTATAATGTTTTAAATAATTCTATTTCTAATAATAAGTTATCTCATGCTTATTTATTTGATTCTAATGGTAATAGTGATGTTTATAATATAGTTTTGTCATTTACCAAAATGATTATTACTACTGATATAAATGATGAAAATGAAAAAGAAAATATTTGTATGCGAATTGATGATGAAAATTATGTTGATGTTAAGGTTATTGAACCGGATGGTATGTGGATAAAAAAAGATCAACTTTTGGATTTACAAAGTGAATTTAGTAAAAAGGCTATTGAAGGAAATAAAAAAGTCTATATTATTAAATCTGCTGATAAAATGAATGTTCAAACTGCAAATTCTATACTTAAATTTTTGGAGGAGCCTATTGATGAGATAATAGCAATATTAATCGTTGACAATATTAATTTAATGTTACCAACAATTATATCTAGGTGTCAGGTTATAAAGTTGAATAAAAAAGCTTTGTCTTCTGATAGTATTGATAACTTTTCTTCATATTTTTATCAATCAAAGTATACTTTGCTTACTGAAATAGAAAAAAGAAAATTAATAGATGATGCAATAAATTTTATTATTTACTTTGAAAATAATGGAATTGATACAATTATCTATACTAAACAATTATGGCACAGTAATTTTAAGGATAGAGATTTATGCGTTTTAGCAGTTAATCTTTGCATCTATTTTTATTATGATGCAATTAAGTATAAATGTAATTTAAATAATTATTTTTATGGGGACAAGCTATCAGATATTAGTTTTGTTTCTGGAAAAAATGATTATGAAGAGTTAATTAGAAAAATTCAAACATTAGACAAAATAGAAAATTATTTAAAAAGAAATTTGAATATAAATTTACTTATTGATAAAATGATTATAGATATGTGTGGTGATGATTATGAAAATAGCTAGTGTTAAAGTTAATGATTATGGGAAAACTAAATATTATGATTGTAATGATCTTAATTTAAAAAAAAATTTAACTGTTATTGTTAATACTGAAAGAGGAATGGAGTTTGGAACTGTTCTTGATTTCTTTGATGTAGAGGATAGTAATTATGATAAAATTGTGAGGATTGCTACAAAAAAGGATTATCTTCAGCACTTAAAAAATATAAATGAGGCTAAATTGGCACTAGATAAATGTCGCCAATTGGCGGAGAAAAATAATTTAAAAATGGTTATTATCGATGCAACTTATAATTTTGATAGAAGTCAATTGTTATTCAGATTTTTGGCTGATGAAAGAATTGATTTTAGAAATTTAGCCAGAGAGCTTGGTTCTAGACTTAAGACAAGGATTGAATTGAGGCAAATAGGAATTCGTGATAAAGCAAAAGAAATTGGAGGTATTGGTCCTTGTGGTAGACACTTGTGCTGTAGTACATTTCTTACTAGTTTTGATGCTGTATCTATTAGTATGGCAAAAAATCAGGGACTTGCATTAAATCCTACAAAAATTAATGGCGTTTGTGGTAGGCTTTTATGCTGTTTGAATTATGAAAATGAGTTATATACTGAATTAAAAAAGGATGTTTTAGAGGTTGGAAAAAAAACTTTTATTAATGGAAAGGAAGGTAAGGTTATTTCATCTGAACCATTACGTGGTAAATATAAGGTACTTATAGGTGATGAAATAATTGAAGTTGATGTAAATGATAGTAAAGAATAATTTGTTAAACTATAAAAATGCGTATATATATCAAGATACTGAATATTTTAAGATGTCTCTTGATAGTCTTTTGCTTGCTAAATTTGTGACAATTAATAGGAGAGATAAGAAAATACTTGATTTGGCTACTGGTAATGCACCTATTCCAATGCTTTTGACATATAGAACTAAAGCTCACATATATGGTGTTGAGATACAAAAAGAAGTATACAATTTGGGAAGAATATCTATTAATGAAAATAAAATGACTGATCAGATAACTTTGATAAATGATGATATTAATAATCTTCCTAATACTTTTGAATCTGATACCTTTGATGTTATTACTTGTAATCCACCTTATTTTAAAACTAACAATATTTTGTTTGAAAATAATAATAATTTTAAGGCTTTAGCAAGACATGAAAAGACGTTGTCTTTAGAAGATGTTATGAGAGTTAGTAAATATTTACTTAAAAATAATGGAAGACTAGCTATGGTTCATAGAAGTGAAAGGTTGATGGAAATATTGTTTCTTATGAAAAAGTATAATTTTGAACCTAAAAAAATTAGATTTGTTTATCCTAACAGATTAAAGAATAGTGATTTGATTTTGATTGAAGGTACTTTAAATGGCAATGGTGGTGTTAAAGTAATGAATCCTTTATATGTTTATGACAAAAGAAATGTTTATTCTGATGAAGTAAAAGATATGTTTGAGGAGTGAGTTTTATGATGCAAAATAGTTATAATAATAGTCCGACTTTATATTTGATATCTACGCCTATTGGAAACTTAGAGGATATGACTTATAGGAGTATTAGAATACTTAGTGAAGTAAATGTAGTTTTTTCAGAAGATACTAGGGTAACATTGAACTTACTTACCCACTATAACATTAGCAAAAAATTAATTTCTCTTCATGAACATAATGAAGATACTGTTAAAGAAAAAGTTCTAGATTATCTTAAAAATGGTGATAATGTTGCTTTGGTTACTGATAGGGGAACTCCAATAATTAGTGATCCTGGATATAAAACTGTAAAATATGTTAGTGATAATGGTTATAATGTTGTTGCACTTCCTGGAGCTACTGCATTTGTTCCGGCTCTAATTACTTCTGGTATTGCACCGCAGCCATTTTTGTTTTATGGTTTTCTTGATAGTAAGGATAGCATTAGAAAAAAAGAGTTAGAAGTTTTATCAGATGAAGAAGAAACTATGATTTTTTATGAAGCTCCTCATAGAATTATGAAAACTTTGAGTATGATGTTAGATATATTTGGTGATAGAGATATTAGTATATCTAGGGAGATTACTAAGAAATTTGAGACTATTTATCGTGGAAAGATTAGTACTGTAATTAGTCTTGTTCCTGAAAAAGGAGAATTTGTTGTTGTTGTTAGTGGTATGAAAGAAAGAAAAATAGATGATACTATTAATGTTCATGATGCCGTAAATAATTATATTAGTGCTGGATTTGATGTAATGACTTCGATTAAGAAAGTTGCTAAAGATAGGGGACTTCCTAAAAATATTATTTATAAAGAGTATCATCAGGAGGATAGATAATGAAGTTAATTGTGGGACTAGGTAATCCTGGAAAGGAATACGATAAGACTAGACATAACATTGGGTTTAATGTTCTTGATTTATTAGCGAATAAGTATAATATTACATTTAGTGAAAATAAGAAATTTAATGCTCTTGAGGCTAGTTTTAATTTGCTGGGAGAAAAGGTTATTTTAGTAAAGCCACTTACATTTATGAATTTATCTGGTAATAGTGTAATTAAATACATGAATTATTATGATATTGATGTTAATGATCTTTTGGTTATTCATGATGATTTAGATATGGAACTAGGAAAAATTAGAATTGTTTTTGATAGTTCTAGTGGCGGACATAATGGAATTAAAAGTATTATTAATAATTTGAGTAGTCAAAAATTTACTAGATTAAAAATTGGTATTTCTCATAATAAAAATATTGATACTAAAGATTATGTGCTTGGTAAATTTAAAGATGATGATTGGAAAATTTTAACTGATTCCTATGATAAGGTACTTGATATAGTGGAAAATTTTATTAGTAAAGATACTAATACTTTAAAACAAATTTATAGTAATAAAAATAATTAGATATAAAATGAGATACAATATTTTTGTATCTTTTAGCATTGGAGGTGAGAATATATGAAGTTTTTTGATAATTTATTTGATGTTAATAATAGAGATGAACAACTAGTTACTGGGTTAAATAAAGAACTTAATAGTGTTTATGTTTATGATTATTTTAATAAATATAATAATAGTATTTTACTTGTTACTAATTCTTTATACGAGGCTAATGATTTATATAATAGATTATCTAATTATACTGATAGAGTATTATTTTTTCCTATGGATGACTTTATGACTAGTGAGGCTTCAATTATTAGCCCTGAGCTTATGATTGAAAGATTAAATACATTGAATAAACTTGTTAATAATGATAAGTATATTGTTGTAACTAATTTAATGGGTTTACTTAGATATCTTCCTAATAAGTCTTTATATAAGAGGAAAATTATTAATTTAAATGTTAATGAAGATGTAAATAGAGAAGTGTTAATTAACAATTTAATTGACTTAGGTTATGATAGGGTACCGCTTGTTACTAAGACTGGAGAGGTGGCTATTAGAGGATATGTGATTGATATATTTCCTATGGAAACTGATAGTCCTATTAGAATAGAGTTTTGGGGAGATACTATTGATAGTATTAAATATTTTGATTTGGATAGTCAGATTTCTAATGAGAGTATTAATACTATTTCTATATATCCTTTTACGGAATTTTTACTTGATAATAGTTTAAATGTTGACAGTAAAATGTGTAAGCAAAAATATTTATCACATTATTCTAAAGATATTCAAGGTATATGGAATTATTTAGATAATTGTACTCTTATATATTATGATTATAACCAAGTTATGTCAGCTTATAGATTACTTAGAGAGAGTATTATTAATTATGATAAAGAAATAAAAGATTCTATTAAAACTGATTATATGTTTGATATTTCTGATGTTAAATATAATAATATTATTTATATGTTAGAGTTTGATAATATTCTTGATTTGAATATTAAATGTAAAAATAATTATTTATCTAATAGTGTTGATAATTATCATGGTGATTTTGAAAAAATTAAAACAAGTCTTTTTAAATATATTAGTGGTGGTAAGACGGTTATTATGTGTATTGATAATAAAGACGTTGCTAAGAGAGTTATCACTTATTTAGATATTATGGATGATGTTGTATTAACTAGAGAAAATGAAATTATTAAAAATAAGATTAATATTATTAATAAATATATTATAAGTGGATTTATATATGATAATTATGTTGTTATTTCTTCTAATGATTTATTTGGTAAAATAGAAGAAAAGAAAAAAGTTAAAAATAAATATAAAGTTGGTACTAAGATTAGTAATATTAATAACTTAGAGAAGGGTGATTATATTGTTCATATTGATCATGGTATAGGACAATATGTTGAACTATGTACTTTGTCTAAGAATGGCTTGAAAAAGGATTATATTAAACTTTTATATGCTGATGGTGATGTTTTATATTTACCAGTAGAAAAGATTGATAAAATTACTAAGTTTACTGGTAGAGAAGGGGCTATTGTAAGACTTGATAAGTTGGGTACTGATTCTTGGAATAAGAAGAAGGCTAGAGTTAGAAGTAAACTGGAAAATATTGCGGGTGATTTGATTAGAGTGTCTGCTGAAAGAGAAAATTCTAAAGGTTTTGCTTTTAGTCCTGATGATGAAGAACAAATATTATTTGAAAGTAAATTTAAATATACTGCTACTGCTGATCAGGAGAGGGCTATAGGTATTATTAAGCATGAAATGGAAAAGGATAAACCTATGGATATGCTCTTATGTGGTGATGTTGGATATGGTAAAACGGAGGTGGCTTTTAGGGCAATATTTAAGGCTGTTAATGATGGTAAACAAGTTGCTTATTTATGTCCTACTACCATTCTTTCTAGTCAGCAATATAATTCTGCACTAGATAGATTTGCTGATTTTCCAATTAATATTGCATTACTTAATAGGTTTACTTCTGTTAAAGAGCAAAATATTATTTTTAATAATTTAAAAGAAGGTAAAATTGATATTTTATTTGGTACTCATAAACTTCTTAATGATAAAGTGGATTTTAAAGATTTAGGATTACTTATTATTGATGAAGAACAAAGATTTGGTGTTGTACATAAAGAAAAAGTTAAGAAATATAAGAGTAGTATTGATGTTTTAACTCTTAGTGCAACTCCTATTCCTAGAACTCTTCAAATGTCTATGTCTGGTATTAGGGGACTTGCACTTATTGAGACTCCTCCTGAAAAGCGTAGACCAATACAGACTTATGTAATGCCTGAGAGTGTAAATATTATTAAAGATGCTATTTATAAAGAATTATCTAGAAATGGTCAAGTATTTATGCTTTATAATAGTGTTGAAAAAATAGATAATAAACTTGAAGAGATACATAAATTGGTACCAGAAGCTAATATTAGGTACGCTCATGGTAGAATGACTAAGGTTGAACTTGAGAATATTATGATTGACTTTACTAATCATAAGTTTGATATATTACTTTGTACGACAATTATTGAGACTGGTATTGATATTCCTAATGTTAATACTTTGATTGTTTTGGATGCTGATAGATTTGGTTTATCTCAGTTATATCAAATTAGAGGTAGAATTGGTCGTAGTGATAGAATTGGTTATGCTTATCTTATGTATAATGGCAGAAAAGAACTTAATGATTTGGCAGTTAAAAGACTTAATACTATAAAAGAGTTTACTGAACTTGGTAGTGGCTTTAAGATAGCTATGAGGGATTTATCTATTAGAGGAGCTGGAGATATACTTGGTAGTGAACAGTCTGGTTTTATTGATAGTATAGGTATTGATTTGTATTTGAAGATGTTAAAAGAAGAGGTTGATAAACTCAAGGGTATTAAGATAGTAGAAGAAAAAGAGGAAAGTTCTAAACCTCTTATTGAAGTTGAAACGCATATTTCTAATGAATATGCTCCTGATGATGAAATTAAACTTGAGGTTCATAAATTAATTAATAATATTAATTCTGAGGAAGATATTGATAATTTATGTACTGTACTTAGAGATAGATTTGGTAAAGTTACTGATGAAATGATTATTTATATGCATGAGGAATGGTTTGAGAAACAGGCTAAGTTTCTTAATATTAAAGAAACTAAACAGACTAAGAGTTATGTTGAGATAGTTCTTCCACAGTATTTGTCTAAACAAATTGATGGTGAAAAGTTGTTTTTTACGGCATATGAAATATCTAAATATTTTAGATTTTCTTATAGTAATAATCAGATTCATATTTATTTAGATACTATTAAATTAGATAAACATTTTGTTTATTATTTGAATGATTTACTTAGTGTTATTATTAAAGATATTAAGAAATAAAGTTAAATATTTTATTTCTTTTTGTTTACTTGTATAATTATTTATTTATTTGACAAAATATTAAAGAAAGTATAGGTGAATATATGAAAACAACTGGTGTTATAAGAAGAATTGATGAACTTGGTAGAATTGTTATACCAAAAGAAATTAGAAAGAGCTTAAGAATTAAAAATGGTGAAAGCCTCGAAGTTTATTTAGATGGCGATAGTATTATATTAAAAAAGTTTTCACAAATTGAAAGTTTAGAGAGCATTTCTGTTGACTATGTAGAGGCATTTAATCAGATTATTAAACATAATATTATTGTTACTGATAGAGATAAAGTGGTTGCTGTTAGTGGTCCTTTAAAGAAGAAGTATTTGGGTAAAAATATTAATGAGTTTACTGAACGTTCTATTGAAAGAAGAGATTCTTTTTCTGAAAAGCAAAAGAAGGAGTTTAAAATTATTGAGGATGAAGAAGATGTTGGTTATTATACTTTTGCTTCGATTGTTAATAATGGTGATGCTATTGGCAGCGTAATATTAATATCTTTAGATACTCCTTTATCTGATACTGAAGATAAACTGGCTATTGTTTTATCTAATTTGCTTAGTAAACAATTTATTGATTAATTTATTTATGTTCACTAGTAAGTCTTATGTATAAGTCTTACTAGTGTTATTTTTAGCCTGTAGTCTAAAAATAATGTACCAACCGTACATATTATATATAAGCATATTATATATATTAAGAAATTAATTTTAGTAGTTATACAATATGAAATGTTTCAATACTGAGACTTTAGACTCAGTATTGCTTAGAGAGACCTTAGGCTCTCTAAGAAAAAATAATAAATAATACTTGAAAATATATCTATTGTATGATAAAATACTTTGTGTAAAGCAAAGAAGGAAAGAGTAATAGTAATATTTATAGAGAGTCTATGTTTGGTGGAAATAGATAAGAAAAGCTATTATAAATGGTTCCAGAGCAGTTATATCTAATAGGTGTAAACGGTTGTTACGTTATAACTTAATGAGTGTATATACTATAAAATAAGGTGGTACCGCGGAATATTTTTCGTCCTTTGGCCAGCCTTATTTTTTATTTTATGGAGGCAAATAATGAGAAAATTTGAAAAGATAAGTAAAGATAATTTTTTGAAGAGTGTTCCTAATGGTAATTATGAAGATATTATATTACCGAAGAGAAGTACTAAAAATAGTGCTGGATATGATTTTTATTCTCTATATGATATAACTATTAAGCCAAATGAAAGAATAGTTATTCCAACCGGTATTAAAGCTTGTATGAATGAAAATGAGTTTTTAGGAATATATATTCGTAGTAGTTTAGGTTTTAAGTATAATACTCGGATGTGTAATCAGGTTGGTATAATTGATGCTGATTATTATAATAATAAAGATAATGAAGGACATATTTTTGTATGTTTACAAAATGAAAGTGATAAAGAAGTAGTAATTAAAAAAGGTGATAGATTTGTACAAGGTATATTTATGTCATATTTAATTACTGATGATGATAATGCTACTGATACAAGAAATGGTGGTATTGGTAGTACTAATGAAGGAGAAGATAATAATGAATAATGATAAAAAATTTTATATAACAACTCCTATATACTATCCTAGTGCTAATTTTCATATAGGACATTGTTATACTACTATAGTAGCGGATGCTATTGCAAGATATAAAAGACTTACTGGATATGATGTATTTTATTTAACTGGTACTGATGAACATGGAGAAAAAATACAAAAGAAAGCAAGTGAAGCCGGTGTTACTCCTAAAGAGTATGTTGATAAAATTGTTGCTAATGCTAAAGATTTATGGAAAAGCTTAGATATTAGTTATGATAAATTTATTAGAACTACTGATGAGGAACATGTTAAGTGTGTACAAAAAATATTTGAAAGACTATATAAACAAGGTGATATTTATAAAGGTGAATATAAGGGATTATATTGTACTCCTTGTGAATCATTTTGGACTGAAACACAATTAATTAATGGTAAATGCCCTGATTGTGGAAGAGAGGTTCATGAGGTATCTGAAGAGGCTTATTTCTTTAAATTATCTAAATATCAAGATAGATTAATTAAGTATTATGAAGAAAATCCCGATTTTATTGAACCTGAGTCTAGAAAAAATGAAATGATTAATAATTTTATTAAACCTGGACTAGCTGATTTATGTGTTTCAAGAACTAGTTTTGATTGGGGTATTCCTGTTACTTTTGACGATAAACATGTTGTATATGTTTGGCTAGACGCTTTAACTAATTATATATCTGCTTTAGGATATTTGAGTGATGATGATAGTTTATTTAAAAAGTATTGGCCTTGTGATTTGCATATTGTTGGTAAAGAAATTATAAGATTTCATACTATTGTATGGCCTATTATGTTAATGGCTCTTGATTTACCACTACCTAAAAAAGTATTTGGCCATGGATGGCTTGTTATTGATGGTGGTAAAATATCTAAGAGTCTTGGAAATTATAAAGACCCTAGAGAATACATTGATACTTATGGCGTAGATGCTGTTAGATATTTTGCTTTAAGAGAGGTTCCTTTTGGTAGTGATGGATCTTTTTCTGAAGAGGCTTTAATTAATAGAACTAATGGTGATTTAGCTAATATTTTAGGTAATTTAGTTAATAGAACTATAGGCATGGTAAATAAATACTTCGATGGAGAAGTTTCTAATAAAGGCGTATTTGAGGAAATTGATAATAGTTTAATTAAAGAAGCTGAAGAATTATATACAAAAGTTGAAAATTATATGAATAAACTTGAAATTCCTAAGGCAATAGATACTATTTTTGATTTATTTAGATCATGCAATAAGTATATTGATGATACTACTCCTTGGATACTTGCTAAAGATGATAGTAAGAGTGATAGACTTGCTACTGTACTTTATAATTTGATTGAAAGTATTAGAATAGGAACTGTTTTGCTTAAACCATTTATGCCTGATACAGCCGAAAAAATATTTAAACAAATTAATACTGATAATACTTCATATGAAAGTGTAAAAGTATTTGGTGGATATAAGAGTGGTACTAAAGTTGGTACTCCAGAGGTTTTATTTCAAAGAATTGAAACTAAATAGTTAGAGGACTTTAATGGTCCTTTTTAATTTTATATGTGTAAAATAAGTAAAATTATGTTTACTAATTCTTTAAAATGTGTTATATTTTTAGTGTAGTACCTGCAGTGGAAAAGGAGAAAAAGGTATGCTTAATGCTAAAAAATGGAACCTTATTTTTAAGATATCTTGTTGTATTTTAATAGGGGTATTGGTTTCTTTTATATTTGTAGGTAGTAATATTCTTGATTTATTATACTTTAGTATAGTAATTGTGTTATTTTTTAGATATGGTGTCTATAAGAAATAATTGTACTATATTTTTAGTATAATTTTTTTATTGGAGGTTTTTTTATGTATATTGATACACATTGTCATGTATTTAGTGAATATTATGATAATATTGAAGGAATTGTTAAAAAATGTAAAGAAAAAGGTGTTACTAAGATTATAGTTAGTGGTTGTGATATGAAGTCTAATATGGAAGTATTAGAGTTAATCAATAAGTATGATATTATTTATGGTACTATAGGTTTTCATCCTACTGAATTGGATGATTTTAAGGATGAATATTTTGATTTTTTGATAAATAATATTAATAATAAAAAAATAGTTGGTATTGGTGAAATTGGACTTGATTATCATTATGAAAACACTGATAAAGAAAAGCAAAAGGAAATTTTTAATAGACAACTTGAAATAGCTGAAAAGTTTAATAAACCTGTTATTATTCATAGTAGAGATTCTATTGGAGAAACATATAATATATTGAGCAAATATAATTTAAGAGGTAGTATTCATTGCTTTAATGGTTCATTGGAAATGGCTAAGTTATTTATTAAATTGGGATATAAGTTAGGAGTTGGAGGTATAATTACTTTTAAAAATGCTAAAAATATTAAAGAAGTAGTAAGAAATATAGATTTATCATATATTTTGTTAGAGACAGATAGTCCATATCTTAGTCCTGAACCTTATAGAGGTAATAAAAATGATCCTTCTAATATACTAGTAATTGCTGAGTGTATAGCTAGCATTAAAGATGTCACAAATGTAGATGTTGCAAGGGTTACGACTTCTAGTGCAGAGGGTATATTTGACTTTTTATAAAAAAAATGTTACAATTAATATGCTTTAAAATATTAATGAGGTGAGACATAATATGAAAAAAATAGCTGCCAAAGTAATAACTATTTCTTCACAGTTATTAGTGGCTAGTGTATTTTTGTTTTTGCTCTTTTCTAATGAGACAGGAAACGGTAATGATAAAAGTGTAATAGTAAATAATAATAATTTTAATAAAATGGCAGATAAAACGTTATTTCTTTTTAATAGTTTAGAAAATAAGAAGGATGATGTTGATTCTAGTGTTGTTGTTGAACTTACTTCTATTGATAAAGTAGAAGAACCTAAAGTAGAAGAAAATGTTGAACAAGAAACAGTTAAGGAAGAAGTTAAAGAAGAATCTCCTAAGAAAGAAGAAACTAATGTTACTCCTTTGAATCCAGATTTTAGTGATAGAGTAGCGTTAGAAACATTTACTGGTAGTTTGACTGGGTATGGCCCTGACTGCTACGGATGTGGTGGTAAAACAAGTACGGGCTATGATTTAAGAGAAAATATATATTATGAGGATGCTGAATATGGAACTATTAGAATTGTCGCAGCAGATAAATATTTTCCATTTTATTCTATAATAAGAATTAGTAATGTCCCAGGAATGGAACCATTTATTGCTATAGTACTTGATAGAGGTGGAGATGTTGGTTGGTATAGAAACTCTGAGACTGGTGAGATAATGTTTAATAGTCAAAAGGGTACTTTATTTGATTTGGCATTCACAACTGAAAAGGATCCTAATATTTTAGGCAAAACAAATAATGTTAAATTTGAAGTCTTAAGAAGTGGTAAGTAACACTTCTTTTTTTCGACAATTTTTTTCTTTTTTGTATCATATAATTATGTAGAGGTAAGAATATGAAAAAGATAATATTATTTACTGTTATAATTATATTTATTCCATTTGTGATAGTAACTTTTTTTAAAATTGATAAAAGAGAAGAAATAAAACTTAATTATGAGTCTAATACTATTATTAGAGTAAAGAGATTAAGTAGTGGTGAAATAGAATATTTGCCATTTGAAGAATATATAGTTGGTGTACTTGCTGGGGAAATGCCTATTTATTTTGAAAAGGAAGCTTTTAAGGCTCAGGCTGTAGCAGCGAGAAGTTATGCTTTAAAAAAAATAGAGTACAATAAAGATAGTGAATATGATGTAGTTGATTCAGTCCTTAATCAAGTATATTTGGATAGTGCTTATTTAAAAGACGCATGGGGCAATAAGTATGTTGATAATATTAATAAATTAAGAGAGGCAGTTAATGATACTTCTTTGGAATATTTAGAATATAATGGTGAAGTTATTGATGCTTTGTTTTTTTCTACAAGTAATGGTTATACAGAAAATTCTTCGTTGGTATTTAATATTGATCTACCTTACTTGCAGAGTGTTGCATCGATGTGGGATAGTTCCACTAGTAGTGCTTTTAAGAGTACTAAGAAGATTTCTAGTAGCGATTTTTATTCTTCTTTAGGATTAGAAAAATCTGATACGTTAAATTTTAAAGTTTTAAAAAGAAGTAGTACTAATAGAATACTAAATCTTAGTATTAATGGCACGGAGTTTACTGGTAGAGAGTTATATGACAAGCTTGGTTTAAAGTCTACTGATTTTTCTTTAAAACAAGAGAATGATAATATTATTATTGATACTGTTGGTTATGGTCATGGTGTTGGAATGAGTCAATATGGTGCGGAAGGTATGGCACTTGAAGGTTATTCATATAAAGATATTCTTTCGCATTACTATGTTGGAACTTCAATTAAAAAATTGTTAAATTGATGTATATATTTTTTAATTTAGGAAACAATTATAGTAGAGGTGAGAATATGAAAATGAAAAGAATTAAGCCGCTCTTAATACCGATGGTTTACGGAGTATGTGTTATTGCATTTTTGTTTTGTATGTATTTTGCAGGTAGACTATCTAATAATTTGCTATTTAAAGATAAAGAAAATACCAATTATGTTGATGGTGAAATTGTGTCTGAATATGATAAGGATATACCTGTAGTAAGTACTAGTTCTAAAATAGTGAGACCTTATTTAGATAGTAAAGTTTCTATTTATAAGACTTTTTATGACTATCAAGATGAGGCTGCTAATCAGGAAGAATCTATTATTTTTTATGAAGATACTTATATGCAAAATTCAGGGGTTGATTACACTAGTGATAGTTCATTTGATGTAATAAGTATTCTTGATGGTACAGTAATAAATGTTTATGAAAATAAAATTCTTGGTACTTCTATTGAAGTTAGGCATAGTAATGAACTTATTAGTGTGTATCAAAGTTTGTCTGAGGTTACTGTAAAAGAGGGAGATAATGTTATTCAGGGACAAATACTTGCTAAAAGTGGGTTATCTAATATTAATAAAGAGTTAAATAATCATTTGCATTTTGAATTATATTATAAAGGCTCTATAGTTAATCCAGAAGAATATTATAATAAATCTGTTGATGAATTATAGGCATTAATGCCTTTTTTACATAATATACTTTCTTATAAATATAATTTTATAGGTGAGTATATGAATAAAAAAGTTGTTTCTAGAGTAATAGAAGAAGCTAATTATATTATTAATACTAATAAAACAATTAGGGAAGTATCTTTTATATTTGGCGTATCTAAGAGTACTGTGCATAAGGACATGAGAGAAAAATTAGTGTTACTTGACAGTAACTTATATAAAAAAGTGTCAAGTGTTTTGGAATATCATACTTATATTAAGCATATTAGAGGAGGACAGGCTACAAAAGATAAGTTTTTAGATAAAAAAAGGGAATCTACTCTATTAAAAAATGTTAAATTGTGGTAAAATGTAAATGAGGATGGTGATTTTATGTTTAACAAAGATATTGGAATTGACTTAGGAACTGCTAATGTACTTATATATATTAAGGGACAAGGTATTGTATTAAATGAGCCATCTGTTGTTGCTATAGATGCTGACACGAAAAGACCTTTAGCTGTGGGAACTGAAGCTCATGAGATGCTTGGTAGAACTCCTGGTAAAGTAAAAGCTATTAAGCCTATGAAAGATGGTGTAATTGCTGATTATGACACTACAGAAGTTATGCTTAATTACTTTATAAAAAAAGTAAATGGTAAGAGTTTTTTTTCTAGACCTAGAATATTGATATGTTGCCCTTCTAATATTACTCAGGTTGAAAAAAATGCTATTAAAGAGGCAGCTGAAAGAACTGGAGCTAAGAAAGTTTTTCTAGAAGAAGAACCTAAAGTGGCTGCAATTGGAGCTGGTATGGATATATCTAAACCAAGTGGTAATATGGTAATAGATATTGGTGGTGGTACTACTGATATTGCTATACTATCTTTGGGTGGAATTGTTAATAGTGCTTCAATTAGAATTGCTGGTAATGCTTTTGATAATGATATTGTGAAATATATTAAAGATAAATATAAATTATTGGTAGGAGAAAGAACTGCAGAAGATATAAAAATAACTATTGGTACTGTTTTTCCTGGTTCTAGAAATGAAAAAATGGAAGTTAGAGGTAGAGATTTAGTTACCGGACTTCCTCACACGATTACTTTGACAAGTGATGAGGTAGAAGAGGCTTTAAGAGAAAGTGTCTACATTATTATTCATGCTGTTAAGGGGATACTAGAACAAACTCCACCTGAGTTATCTGCTGATATTATTGATAAAGGAATTGTGCTTACTGGTGGTGGTGCTTTAGTAGATGGATTTGCTCAAGTACTAAGTCAAGAACTTAAAGTACCTGTATTTATTGCAGAATCTCCACTTACTTGTGTGGCTGAGGGTACAGGAATACTTTTGGATAACTTATATATGTTGGAAAGACAGTAATGTCTTTTTCTTTTGTGTAAAATATATGTCAAAAAAAATAAATTATATTTAACTTGAATGATTTTTTTAGTATAATTAGATTGAAGGAATGGTGATAATATGACAATAGGACTTGCGAGTGATCATCGTGGTTATAAAGCAAAAAAATTTTTGAAAGATAGTTTATATAAATATGATGTTATTGATTATGGTACTGATACAGAAGATAGTGTTGATTTTCCTGTTTATGCAAAAAAATTAGGTACTGCTATTCAAAATGGTGAAGTTGATTTAGGAATTGCTATATGTGGTACTGGTATAGGAATGAGCATTGCATTAAATAAAATGAAGGGTGTATATTGCGCTAAAGTTTCAAATGAGAGTGAAGCAATTTTATGTAAAGCACATAATAATGCTAATTGTATAGCTATGAGTGAAGAATTGGATGAAGAAATAATGTTAAACATTGTAGATAAGTTTATTAATACTCCATTTACTAATGTAAGTAAATATATTAGAAGAAATGATATGATTAAGGATTTAGAAAGATAATGGTAAAATTTTTACTATATTTATTAGTACTTCCTTTAACCATTTATGCTATGGATAGCGTTAATTTTAATAGTATTTTTAAGAAAAATAAAATTGTGCAAGCTAAAGTTTTTTATATTCTTCTTATATTTGGAATGTCTTATTTAATATGTAGTTTTATATATGATTTTTTATATATGATTAAGTAAATTATTACTTAATTTTTTCTTTTAATTTTATTTATTATATGGTAAAATATGTAACGTGTGGTGATATTATGTTTAAAATTGGTAATATTGTTATAAAGGGCAATGTAGTTCTTGCCCCAATGGCTGGTGTATGTAATAGTGCATTTAGAAAAATTATTAAAGAAATGGGCTGTCCTTTAGTGTATGCAGAAATGGTAAGCGATAAAGGGCTTGTTTATGATAGTAAGAAAACAAAAGATATGCTTTATTTTGAAGAATGTGAACGACCTATAGCGCAGCAGATATTTGGAAGTGACAAAGATACTTTTGTAGAGGCTGCTAAAATGGTTGAGGAAATTATGCATCCAGATATTATTGATATTAATATGGGCTGTCCTGTACCTAAAGTGGCTGTAAAATCACAAGCTGGTAGTGCTTTACTTAAGAATCCAGAAAAAATAAGAGACATAGTTAGTGCAGTAGTTGAAGCAGTAAATGTTCCAGTAACTGTTAAAATTAGAAGCGGTTGGGATACAAATAGTATTAATGCTGTAGAGGTTGCTAAGATATGTGAAGAGGCTGGTGCTAGTGCTATTACTGTTCATGGAAGAACTAGAAGCCAAGGCTATTCTGGAAGTGTTGATTTAGATATAATAAAGAAAGTTAAAGAGGCTGTATCTATTCCAGTAATAGGTAATGGTGATATTACTAGTATTGAAACTGCTGAAAGAATGTTATCTTATACTGGATGTGATGCTATTATGATAGGTAGAGGAGTCCTTGGGAATCCTTGGTTAATGAAAGAGATTATTACATATTTAGATACTGGCAAGATAATTGATAAACCTAGTTATGAAGATAAAATAAATATGTGTTTTCATCATTTAGAGTATTTACTTAAAATTAAAAATGAAAAAGTGGCAGTACTTGAAATGCGAAGTCATGCTGCTTGGTATTTAAAAGGACTTCCTGGGGCACAAAGTATAAAAAATGAAATATTTAAAGCAAAAACCAGTGAAGAACTTAAAAATATTCTTAATAGCTATTTAAAAGAACTAAAAAATAATGTATAATGTTTATTAGGAGATGGAATTATGAAGGCAAGTTTTTTTAAGAGATTGGGTGCATTTATATTAGATTACTTTATAATCATAGTTATTGCTTCGTTAATTACAATGGGGTTTGATAGTAATAAAACTACTGATTTAACAAATAAAATGAGTCAATTAGCAAATGATTATCAAAGTGGCGAAATTACTATAGAAGAATATAAAGAAGAAACATATAAAATCAATTATGAACTACAGAAAAGTAATGTTACTACTAATATTGTTTCTGTAACATTATATATTGGCTACTTTATAGTATTTGCAACTTTAAATAAAGGTCAAACATTAGGTAAGAAATTGTTGAAAATTAAAGTTGTAAATAAAAATAATGAAAAACCTAGTATATGGAATATGTTACTTAGAAGTTTGTTTATATATAATATAATTAGTGCCTTATTTAGTATAATATTTGTTAATTTGTTAAATGCTAATACATTTACTTATATTTATACAATTATAGGTTATGTTGAATTTTTTGTCATTATAGTATCATTTTTTATGGTAACTTACAAGAGTGATGGCAGAGGTTTACATGATATAATTGCAGGTACTAATGTAATAGAAGAGGTGAAAGAATAATGGAAAGACAATTTAGTGAACAAGAACAAGTAAGAAGAGATAAATTAGAGGAAATAAAGAATTATTGTAATCCTTATCCTGAAAAATATGAGGTAACACATAAAATTAAAGATGCAAGATTATTAGACGATGGAACTACTGATGTATCTATCGCTGGTAGAATCGTATTTATGAGAAAGATGGGAAAACTATCTTTTGTAAGAATTCGTGATGTTGAAGGAGACATGCAACTTGAAATTAAAATTGATATGGTTGGTGAAGATAAATATGCTTTCTTTAAAAAATTAATTGATACTGGTGATTTTATTGGTGCAAGAGGGGAAATATTTACTACACAAACTGGTGAAAAAACTTTAAGAGTACATAGTTTTGAATTTTTAGGAAAGGCACTTAGACCACTTCCTGAAAAATTCCATGGACTTACTGATATGGAAATGAAATATAGACAAAGATATGTAGACTTAATTATGAATGAGGAAACTAGAAAGGTTTTTCTTGGTAGGAGTAAATTATATGCTTATATTCATAGATTTTTAGGAGAAAATGGTTTTTTGGAGGTAGAAACTCCAATATTACAAAATGCTGTATGTGGTGCTAGTGCAAAGCCATTTTATACACATCATAATGCATTAGATATGGATTGTAATCTTAGAATAGCTCCTGAAACATATTTAAAGCAATGTGTTGCAGGTGGATTTAATAGAGTATACGAAGTTGCAAAGTGTTTTAGAAATGAAGGCATGGATACTGAACATCTTCAGGAATTTACACAAGTTGAATGGTATGCATCTTATTGGAATTTTGAAGATAATATAAGATTCTATCAGAAGTTTATCAGAGGATTATTAACTGAACTTACTGGTGATACTAAAATTGAATATCAAGGTAATATTATTGACTTTGGTACTGAATGGAAGAAAATTAACTATGTTGAAGAAATGAGAAAGGTATTAGGATTTGACTTTCTTGACATTGAAGATCCAGGATTACTTAAAGATAAGGTTGTTGAAGCAGGTTTATTTACTTATGAAGAACTAGATGAAGTAAAATCCCTTAGTCAAATTATTGACTTTATATATAAAAGAAAGATTAGAACTGATGTTCTAGAACCTACAATTATATATAATTATCCAGCAGTTCTTATACCACTTGCCAGAAGAAATGATAAGGATAAGAGAATTATTGATGTCTTCCAAGTTGTCGCTTGTGGTACTGAGCTTTGCAAAGCTTATTCTGAGTTAGTTAATCCTATTACGCAAAGAGAAACTTTTGAGGAACAATTAAAAGCTAAAGCACAAGGCGACGATGAAACTATGGAATTAGATGAAAGTTTCTTATCTGCAATGGAACAAGGTATGCCTCCGATAAGTGGACTTGGTTTTGGTATTGATAGACTTATGATGATTATATTTAATCAACCTTCAATTAGAGATGTAGTATTATTTCCTCAAATGAAGGATAAAAAATAGTCTTAAAGCATTATAAAATAAGGGAAAACACTTAAATTTTTCTCTTTTTTATTTACTTTTAGTTCTTTTGTGTTATAATTAATGTTAGAGGAGGTTATTATGAAAAAACATAGTTTATTTAAAGTAATATTGATTGTTTTTGGAGCACTTGTGCTAGTTAATGGAGGTCTTGCAATAACTGGTCAATTTGTTGAAAAACTTAACGTATTTAACATGATTCCACTTGGCGATACTCTAATTAATTTTACTCAATCATTTTATTACTTCTTTGACACTGCTGTTTATTTATTAGTACTTGGCGCTTTTTATGGAGTATTAAAAGAAGTTCCGGCTTATAAAAAATTAGTTGATAATATAGTCACTAAAGTTAAGGTACATAGTAATTTATTTATAATAATAGTTACTATATTATTTGCTGTTTTAACTTCAGTTACAGGTTTAATTGGTGCCATTCTTGTATTTGTACCATTTGTTGCTGCAATTATATTAGCAATGGGTCATGACAAATTAGTTGCTATTAGTTCAACAGTTGTTTCAATGCTAGTAGGTTTTATAGGAGGCATCTATATAACATTTAGAAATCCTAATAGTTACTATGGATATAGTGCTACTACTATTGAAGGATTATCTTCATTAGATTTATATTCTAATATATGGGCTAAATTAGTTCTTCTTGTTCTTGGAGTTACTTTACTTATATTCTTCATATTAAGATATATTAAGAATGTTCAAGAAAAGAAAGTTAAGTATGAATTAAATGATAGTAATGAAGTGTTAGTTTCTGAAGTTAAAGGTGATTACAAAAACATTAGAACATGGCCTATAGTTGTTGTTCTATCAGTAATACTTGTTATTCTTATTTTGGGATATTTACCTTGGAATACATTATTTGGTATAGAATGCTTTAATAAATTTAATGAATGGTTGCTTGGAATAAAAATTGGAGATTTTGAAGTATTTTCTAATGTTATTACCGCTAATGCATCTTCATTAGGTAATTGGGCTAGTCTTGGTTCATATATGTCAATAATTATCACTTTAATTCTATTTACTTTAATTCTTAAATTTATTTATAGAGTTAAGTTTGATGATGTTGTTGACAACTTTATGAATGGTGCTAAGAAAATGGTACCAGCCGTATTCTTAGTTATGCTTGCATCTGCTATATTAGTATGTGCTTATAACTTTGGATTCATGTCTAATATAATTAGTTTGATTTCTGAGTCTAAGCTAGGATTAAATGTTTTAACAGGAACATTAATTAGTGGTTTAGGAACTCTTCTTCATTCTGATTTATATTATACTGTTGCTGGTGTATATTCTACAATGATAGCTCAAGTAACTGATGAATCATTATATTCTGTATATGCTTTATTATTCCAAAGTGTTTATGGTATTGTTAGTATTATAGGGCCTACTAGTTTATTAGTAATATTTGCTCTTAAATATTTTGATGTTCCATATACTACTTGGGTAAAATATATATGGAGATTTGTATTAATGCTATTGTTATTAGTAATACTAGTAATCTTAGTAATGTCATTAATATAACTATTTATAATAACAAAAATGTCTAAAGTAATTTAGATGTTTTTTTATTATAGGTATGTAGATACACTGTTATTAGACCTTAGGCTAATAACAGCACTTTAAGACTAAAAGAAAAGGCTTAAAGTGAATATAAATAATAAAAAAAGTCTATTTTTCTTGATTAAAATTTAGAAAGTCATCTCATTATATTCATAGAATATCTTAGAGAGGAGAAATAATAATATGATAGGAAATTTTAATGAGGAAGCACAAACTGCACTAATGAATGCAAAAAAAGAAATGTTGGATTTAGGACATCCATATATAGGAACAGAGCACTTACTTCTTTCTATTTTGAATACTGATAGTAATATTACTGAAAGATTAAATAGTTATGGTCTCTACTATGAAAAATTTAAAGAAGAATTATCTAAAGTAGTAGGTACTAGTAAAAAGAAAAGTGAATATTTTTTATATACACCATTACTTAGAAAAGTGATTGAATCTGCTATTATGGATAGTAAAGATAATAATGATGGTGAGGTAACTTTAGAACACTTATTTTTTTCAATGTTAGAAGAGGGCGAGGGTATTGCTATTAGAATACTAATCGGTATGGATATTGATGTAGAATCTATGTATGATGATTTTTCTACAAGTCTCATAAAAAAGAGTAAAAAAAATAAAAAAAAGAAATTACTTATAGATGATTTGGGAATTGATCTGACTAATGAAGCTAAAAATGGTAAATTAGATCCTGTAATCGGTAGGGAAAAAGAAGTTAGAAGAGTAATGGAAATACTTTGCAGGAGAACTAAAAATAATCCTATTTTGATTGGTGAAGCAGGAGTAGGTAAGACTGCTATTGTAGAAGAACTATCTAGATTAATTGCTAATGAAGATGTTCCATCTGGATTAATAGGTAAAAGGGTTATTTCTTTAGATATGGCTACGATGGTTGCGGGAACTAAGTATCGTGGTGAATTTGAAGAAAGAATGAAAAAAGTACTTAAAGAAATTGAGGATAATACAGAAATTATTTTATTTATAGATGAAATTCATACTTTAGTTGGTGCAGGAGGTGCTGAGGGAGCAATAGATGCTTCAAATATATTAAAACCTTCTTTAGCTAGAGGTAAAATTAGATGTATAGGAGCCACTACTACAGAAGAATATAAAAAATTTATTGAAAAGGATTCTGCCTTAGAAAGAAGATTTCAAAAGGTATTTGTTGATGAACCAAGTATTACTGAAACTAAAAATATTTTATTTAATATAAGAAGTATATATGAAAGATATCATAATGTTGTTATTAATGATGATATACTTAATAGATTAGTTGATATGTCTGAAAAATATATATTTGATAGAAATAGACCTGACAAAGAAATTGATGTATTAGATGAAGTTTGTGCTAGAGTTAGTATGAAGGAAGTTAGTACTGATAGATTAAAGAATATTAAAAAAGAAATTAATAAGTTGAGTAAAGAAAAGAATAGTTTTATTATTGATAATGATATTGATAAAGCTTTTGATATTAGGAAGAAAGAAGCTAGGTTAATGTCAGAACTTAATGAACTAGAATTATCTTGTAATATTAAAAAGAATGAAGTTATTATTTCAGATATTGCTTTTGTTATTGGTAATAGGGTAAAAATACCTACTGAAGATATACTTAGTAGTAATATGGATAGTATTTATGAGATGGAAAGGAAACTAAAGAGTATTATTATCGGTCATGATAATGTTATTGATAGTCTTATGAATATTACTAAAAGAATTAAATATGGTGACAATAAATGCTACTCTATGCTGTTTGTTGGTCCATCTGGAGTAGGTAAGACCTGCTTAGCTAAAGAATATGCTAAACTTTTAGTAGGCGAAAATAATTTTATTAGACTTGATATGAGTGAATATAGTGATAGTACTTCAGTTAATAAGATACTTGGCTCTTCTCCAGGATATGTTGGATACGATGATAATAAAAACATTTTGGAAGAAATTAGAAATAAACCTAATTCAGTATTATTGCTTGATGAAATAGATAAAGCTCATCCTTCGGTTATTAATTTATTTTATCAGATATTGGAAGAAGGCAAAATAAAAAATGCTAAAGGTGTTACAGTTAGATTTAATAATATAGTAATTATTATGACCTCAAATGTTGGATTTGAAAAGAATAGTATTGGCTTTAATAAAAATATTAATGGTATAAATGATTTAAAAAATAGTTTTTCAACGGCATTTATTAATAGAATAGATGGTATAATGACTTTTGATAGATTAAATGAGAATGATATTAGAAGGATTATTACTAACAAATTAGAATCTATTAGTAAAAAATATTCGAATATTAATATAAAATATGCTGATAATGTGGTAGATAAAATTATTAAAGAAAGTAACTTTTTTGAATTTGGGGCAAGGTGTCTTGATAAAATTATTTCTAGAGGAATAGAAAATGTTATATTGGAAGCGATTATTAATAATGTGAAGGATGTATATATTGATAAGTTAAATGAATATGAAAAAAATATCACTAAAGCCTAGTGATATTTTTTAATTATTTTATTAATCCCCATCCAGTTACTACATATCTTCCGCCTTGTTTTTTTGCTGCTGCTGGAGGATTATTATATAGTTTGCCATTTATTGATAATGATGATGATTGACCACCATCTAGATTGGCAGCATTGTAAGCCCCATATCTAGTTAAGACATCTACCATGTCTTGAAGACTAGCTCCGTTTATATAATTTTCTCCATCTACTACTAGAAACAAGATTATACCTGATTTTGTTTGACCTATGGCTACTCTTGGTGCATAACCCCATGGATCTCCAACTATTTCAAGTGGTTTTCCATTGACTATTAGAAATGGTCCAAATACCATAGCATCATTTATATTTGCTTTTAAGGCTTCGTTGGCAGTGGCATTGGTCATTAGTTTTAATTTTCCATCTTTGGTAAGTCCAATTATATTGTCTCTAGTTGTATCCGCAGTATCGGCTCCCCAAGTTATTTCCCCATCTTGAATAACTACGCCAATTGGTATATCCGAACCATATCCAGAGTCTTGGAAGCCTCCGCCATTAATACATACTGAACCACCATATCTTTCACACATGGTGATTATTCTTTCGCCTTTACCACCAACATTAAACTCTTTTGTAGAAATTAATCTTACTTTTTCAGGTTTATAGATAGCTACTAGATATCCATTAGAATTTCCTACCTTTAAATCAATTACTTTGTAGTCATCATCAGGATTTTCTCTTGTATATAATTCTTCTTCATATTTGTCTTTATATTTAGTTTTTTCTTTTGTATCTATTACTATTGCATCTGTATTGGCATCTTCTTCAAATGATACAAAGTAGTTACCTGACATTATTTTGTCTATTGTTTTTTGATTATAAAAGATATTAGCAAAATATTGGTGATGCATAGTTTTCATTGCAGTATTTACATACATATTTCGCACTTTATCCCATGGCCCATACATCATAAAGAAACACCAAGCTGCAATTAAATCTAAAATTATAAATACAATGGTTGTTTTATATATTTTTCTTTTTTTTCTTTCTCTCATTATTCTACCTCCAAAGGACTATCTATAGTTCCTGTACCTTTGGTAAGTTTATCTTTATCTATAGATATTACTGGTACTATTTTTAAACTTGTTGAAGATGATTTTGTATATAGTTTAAAATCATTTTGGAATACATACATATTATTACTATTTTTCTCTATTCCAGTAGACATAAAGTAATTTGTTAGTTTATTATTTAAGATTGTGTCTCCTAGTGAAAGTATTGATACTTTAGTATCTATTGTCTCGTTAAGTACTTTAGTATAGTCATAACTTGTAGTATTACTATATAGCCCATTAGCAAATTTTGTCTCTTTAATTAAATCTTTATAACTTAATTTGTTTAGATATGTATTATTTAAGTAGTAAGCTAATGTCTTATTTTTTGTATCATTATATTGATATCCATTGGATGAATAATTATATTTTTGTTCTTCACTGTTAATTGTTAAGTAATTATTTAGTGATAATTTTACTTCTTTTTCATTAACTTCATATATTCTCCAAATATCATTGCCAAGTTTTACATAACTTCCAAATAAACTATTTTCTCCTTCAAAAATGTATGGGTTACTTTCTGTACCATCACCACCAGTTGCTTCTATTGTTGCTTTGATTGTTATTACTGGTTTGATTCCTATTACATCAGTACCATCACTTTTACCAAGCTTTCCATCATTATCTATATACCATGATTTATTTTCTTTATTATTATTTATTAAATAAAAGTATTCTTCATTATTCATAAAACTATCATTACCGCCAGTGTTTACATAATCATTTAATGATGGTATTGTTATGTATGTATCTTCGGTTAAATCTTTACATGATATACTTTTAGTATCTTCAATTACATCTTTACAAGTTTTGGTAAATGTTAAGTATTTACTCATATTATTTAAATTGCTTTCAAGTATACCTGTGTATTCTTCATTATTTTTTTTTGTTAACCATTTACTTATATAAGAAGAATTATAATCTTTATTTTCTCCTTTAGCTAGTGATGTTATACTACTATCTGATATCATAGTAATTGTATTATCAGTATTTATCTTCATTATTCTCCATAATAGATTTGAATATGAGACATAATTGTTTACATCAGTACCACTGAAATAGTATTCACCATTTATTACTTTGAAATTTTCATTATCTTTATTGCTTTCTTTAATATTTTTTGCCATAGAATTTGTCTCTTCTACCTTGTTATTTTCTATGTATAATTTAATAAATCTTCCTCCATAAAAAATAACACATGCTGATAAGAACATCAGGCTTACTAAATTAAATATTTTTTGTACATTTAACTTTCTTTTACTTCTTTCTTTATTCACTTCATCATCCCTCTTTTACCATTTAATTATATCAAAACTAATATATTTTTACAATAGTTCACTCATAATATTTTTCAAGTATTGAGTACGATATTTTTCTACTTTGATGTAACAATAAAATTTTAAAATAAAAATAATTTACTTAGTATAAAATAAATGTTATAATGGTACTAGGTGAATTGTAATGAATTATAATTTAGGAGATAAAGTAATTATGAAAAAAGTACATCCATGTGGTTCTAGTGAATTTGAAATAATTAGATTAGGGGCAGATATAAAGATTAAATGTACTAATTGTTCTAGAGTGATAATGCTTCCTAGAGTGGATTTTAATAAAAAAATAAAAAAGGTGGTCGAAAATGAAAAAAAAGAAGGTTAAGCTACATCCAGCTTTAGTATTTTTAATTCTTACTTTAGTTGTTATGATACTTAGTAGTTTGGGTAGCATATTTAATTTAGAGGCTAGTTATTATGTAGTTAATGATGTTACAGGGGATTTGACAACACAAACTGTTAATATACATAATTTATTTAATAGAACAGGTCTACAGTATTTGATTAGCAATATGTTAAATAATTTTATTAGTTTTGCTCCTCTTGGTAATTTAATTATTGGATTACTTGGAGTTGGCGTAGGATATAAGAGTGGTTTTCTTAATTCAATGTTTAAAGTTATTGGTGAAAAGGTACCAAGAAAAGTTCTTACTTTTTTAGTTGTACTTCTTGGCGTTATCTTTTCAATGTTTTATGAAGTTGGATATGTTATATTAATTCCGCTAGCGGCAATACTATTTATGAACTTAGGTAGACATCCATCTGCAGGTATCTGTGCTGCTTTTGCTGGTATTACTTTTGGATATGGTGGCAATGTAATTGTTAACAGACTAGATAGTATGTTAACTACTTACTCAAATAAAGCTGCACTTATACTTGATTCTTCATATAATGTTAATTTATTTGGTAATATTATTTTTACTATAGTTAGTACAATACTTGTTGTTTATGTTGGTATGATAGTTACAGAAAGATTCATTATACCAAAACTTGGTAAATATTCTTTTGATGAAGAGGAGCCATCACAAGTTGGTGAAGTTTCTAAGAAGGAGAGAAAAGGTATTGCTATAGCACTCCTTGCTACAATGGTAGTTGGTCTTTTACTTATATATTGCATTATTAAAGGTCTTCCTTTCTCAGGACTATTCCTAGATCTTAGTCAAAGTAAATATGTTGATATGTTATTTGGAGAAGGTTCGTATTTTTATCAAGGCTCTGTTACTATATTCTCATTCTTACTTATATTTAGTTCATTAATATATGGAATGAGAGTAAAAACAATAAATAATAATAGAGATTTAGTTGATGGAATGAGTTATTATTTAAAGGATGTTGCTTCTTTATTAGTACTTATATTCTTTGCTTCACAATTCTGTATGATATTTAGAGAAACTAACATAGGTTTATTTATTGTTGCTTCCTTATCTGAATTACTTAATGGTATGCAGCTATCAGGACTTGCTCTTGTCGTTATTACATTCTTAATAGTAGCTTTATCAACGTTCTTTGTTCCTATGGCTTCGACTAAATGGGCTATGATTTCACCAGTAATTGTTCCAATGTTTATGCAAAGCTCTATGACTCCTGAATTTGCTGAAGTTGTCTTTAGAGCTGGGGATTCTTGTATCAAAGGTATTACCCCAGTATTTAGTTATTTTGTTATACTAATTGGGTTCTTACATATTTATGATAAGAGAAAGAATGATGTTATTACTATTACTGATGCTATGTCATTAATGGTACCTTATACTATTGCTTTTGTAATATTATACTTTGTTATAATGTTAGCATTCTATATTATGGGAATACCTATAGGATTTGGAACTAATGTTATGTTATAAATAAAAAGTTGTACTTCGGTATAACTTTTTTAAATCTTATATCCTATGCTTATATATAATAGATATGGTTGATATATTTATTTGAGACAATACTTTGGCTCAAATAAACACTTTAAGACCTAGGCTTAAAGTGAAACAAATAAAAAAATATTTATAATTACTTGTATAAAAATGTTTATTTTATAGTTATTTTTTGTTATAATATTTAGGTAAGAAAGAAGTGATATAAATGAGTTTAACTGCTGGTATTGTAGGCCTTCCTAATGTAGGAAAGAGTACATTATTTAATGCTATAACTAAAAAGAATATACTAGCTGCAAATTATCCATTTGCTACAATTGATCCTAATGTTGGCGTAGTTACTGTTCCAGATAAGAGAGTAGAAGTATTGGAAAATATGTATGTTCCAGAGAGAACTATTCCTACTACTTATGAATTTACAGATATTGCAGGACTGGTAAAGGGGGCTAGTACTGGTGAAGGACTTGGTAATAAGTTTTTATCACATATAAGACAAGTAGATGCTATCGTTGAGGTTGTTAGATGTTTTGATGATGAAAATATTATTCATGTTGATGGTAGTGTTGACCCAATAAGAGATATTGAAGTTATTAATGTAGAACTAGTTCTTTCGGATTTAGAAATTATTACTACAAGAATTGGTAAAATTGGTAAAAAAGCTATGACTACTAAAAACAAGGATGATGTTAAAGAAATAGAATTATTAGAAAAAATAAAAGATGCCTTAGAAAAGAATATTCCTGTTAGAAAACTTGGCTTAGATGATGAAGAAAAGAAAATTATTAGTTCATTTAATTTAATTACTTTAAAACCGATTATATATGCTCTTAATGTTAGTGAAGAAGATATTGTTAATGGTAATGAGTATACAAATGGAGTATGTGAGTATGCTAAAAAAGAAGGGAGTGAAGTAGTTATTATTTCTGCGAAGATAGAGAGTGAACTTGCTGAACTTGATGATGATGAAAAAATGCTATTCTTAAATGAACTTGGTATTACTTCAAGTGGTCTTGATAAGTTAATTGATAAAACTTATAAATTACTTGGACTTGCTACATTCTTTACTGTTGGATCTGATGAAGTTAGAGCTTGGACATTTAAAAAAGGTATGAAGGCTCCTGAATGTGCTGGTATTATTCATTCGGATTTTGAAAGAGGCTTTATTAAAGCAGAAGTTATGTCTTATGATGATTTAGTAGCTGCTGGTAGTGAACTAAAAGTTAGAGAAGCTGGTAGAGCAAGAATTGAAGGAAAAGAATATGTAATGCAGGACGGAGATATTTGTCATTTTAGATTTAATGTATAGAAAGGGTAAATATGAAAGATAGAAAAGATATTGATAAGAAGTATACTTGGAATTTAGATGTTATTTATAGTAATACTACAGAATTTGATAAAGACTATGACTTGGTGATAGATAAAATTAATTCTTTAAAGAAATATGAAAATACTATGATGGATAATAGTGATAATTTCTATAATTCTATTAAACTATCATTTGAAATAGAAAGATTAATTGATAAGTTATATTGTTATGCTAATTTATCTTTTGATTTAGATACTTCAAATAATGATAAACAAGAATTATGTGAGAAAATATCTAATTTAAGAAGTAAGTATAGTCAGAGTAGTTATTTTATAGTACCTAGTATTTTAAAGAATGATTATAGTGTTATAGAAAATTATATGAAAGAGAATCCTTTAATTAAAGATTATGAAATTTCTATTAAGGAAATATATAGATATAAAGAACATACTCTTTCTGATGCTGAAGAAAAACTTTTATCAAGCATTAGTAAAATGGTAGGAAACTCTTATGATACATATGAACTATTTAAAGATTGTGATATGTCTTTTGATAGTATTGAAGATGAGAATGGTAAGAAAGTAGAACTTAATAATAGTAATTATAGTCTATATATTGAAAGTAAGGATAGAAGAGTAAGAAAAGATACTTTTAATACTTTATATAAAGAGTATAAAAAATATACTAATACTTTTGCTTCTTTAATATCTTCAAATATGAAAGAACTATCTACGATGGCTAAGATTAATAAGTATAATAGTGCTATTGAAATGAGTTTATATGCTGATGATGTTGATATTAAAGTATATAATAATTTAATAGATAGTGTTCATAAACATATTGATTATATTTATGATTATTATAAGTTAAAGAAGGATATTCTTAATTTAGATGATATTCATTTATATGATGTATATGTACCTATTGGTAATAGTCTTGATAAGAAATATAGTTATGAAGAAGCAAAAGAAGTTATACTTAAGGTATTAGAAGTATTTGGAGATGAATACATAAATAAAGTAAAAGAGGCTCTTGATAATAGATGGATAGATGTATATCCCACTAAAAACAAGAGGACTGGTGGATATTCTGGTGGTAGTTATGATACTTATCCATATATTTTACTAAATTATCAAGATAAGTATAATGATATGTCTACTTTAATTCATGAAATGGGCCACTCTATGCATAGTTATTATTCTAGAAATTATAATGATTATCAAAATAGTGAGTATAGAATATTTGTCGCTGAGGTTGCTTCTACTGTTAATGAGTTGTTACTTAGTCATTATTTACTTGAGCATAGTAGTGATGTAGAAGAGAAAAAATATATTTTAAATAATTTGATGGAATTATATAGGGCTACTATATACAGACAGACTATGTTTGCTGAATTTGAAAGAGATATATCTAGTATTATTGATAATGATGGAGCTCTTACTGCGAATAAATTATCTAATATGTATTATGATTTGAATAAATTTTACTTTGGTGATGGAGTAGTAGTTGATGATGAAATCAGATACGAATGGGAGAGAATACCACACTTCTACTACGACTTCTACGTATATAAGTATGCTACAGGGTTAAGTGCTGCGACCGCTATTGTGAAGGGTATATTAGATAAGAAAGAAAATGCTGTGAAAAACTATATTGATTTTCTAAAGTGTGGTTCTAGATTATCGCCAATTAAATCTTTAAAAGTGGCTGGTGTTGATTTAACTAATAGTAGTGTTGTAGATACTGCTCTTGATGAGTTTAAAAATATACTTGATATGTATAAAAATATGATATAAGAAAGAGACAATTTAGTTGTCTCTCTTTTTGTAGTTATGACTTTTGCCTAAAACAAATTATTATGCCATTAATTTACTAGTTCTGTTTATTACTTTAAAAAAATATATAAAAACGAATGTAACCATACTATAAATTTAGTACGATGACATTCATAATTTTTTATTTAACACTTCTTAAATAAGTAACTAGATTGTTAGCATGATTATAGTAGGTATTACCATTACTTGCTTTTAATACTACACTATCATTATCTATTATTTGTAAGTCTATTTTTTGTACTACATTATTATTATCATATCTTATAGTAAAAGTATCATAGCATTTATCATTACTACCTGTCCAAGGACCATTATTAGATAATTCTTTCCAGTATGTATCTATTTTATTTAATACTTCTTTATCTAGTTTATTTTCAGTATTTTCACAATCTATATAGTATACATCGTAGTTAGTATTTAATATATCTTTAGTCCAATTGCTGCTTTGTTTATTTATTAGAATAATTATTATTACTCCTAGTAAAATGACTGCAGTTACTCCTAATACAATATAATTTTTCTTAGTCATATATCCTCCTTATATTCTAAGTTAATATTATCATTAAGAAAAAATTGTGTCAATATTTTTGCGTTAGATATTTCTTTTTGTGTCAAATTAATGTATACTAATAATAGGTGATTAGATGGAACTTTATGAATTAAAAAAAGAGTATAAAATATTAGAAAATAAAATTATTGATCTTAGGAGGTCTCTTTGACTTAGATAGTAAAATTAAAAGAGTAGAAGAAATTAATAATTTAATGCTTGATAGTTCGTTTTGGGATGATAGATCTTCTTCTGAAAAGATAGTTAGTGAACTTAAGCATGATAAGATTATTATAGATAATATTAATAACTTAGATAGTAAGATTAATAGTAATATTGATATGCTTAATGATGTTAAAGATAGTGATATTGAAATGTTATTACTAATTGAAGAGGAATATCATGATATTAATAAATTAATAGACAAGGCTACTTTAGATACTTATTTAAATGGTGAATATGATAATTCTAATGCTATTATGGAAATACATGCTGGCGCAGGTGGTACTGAATCATGTGACTGGGCATTAATGTTATATAGAATGTATACTAGATATGCTAGTGGTAATGGCTATACTATTACAGAACTTGATAAGCAGGATGGTGAAGAGGCTGGGATTAAGTCGGTATTATTTCAAGTTAATGGACCTTTAGCCTATGGCTACTTAAAACACGAAAAAGGAGTACATAGGTTAGTTAGAATTAGTCCATTTGATGCAAATAAGAGGAGACATACATCTTTTGCTGCGGTTGATGTACTGCCTGAGATAGATAATAATATAGATGTAGAAATTAATGATAGTGACATTAGAGTAGATATTTATCGTAGTAGTGGCCCTGGAGGACAAGGAGTAAATACTACTGATAGTGCAGTTAGAATTACACATATTCCTACGGGTATTGTTGTTACTTGTCAAAACGAAAGAAGTCAAATTAGAAACAAAGAAAAAGCACTTGAAGTACTTAAAGGTAAACTATTATTACTAGAAAAAGAAAAACAAGATGAAAAGATTAATGGTATCAAAGGTGAACAGCTATCTAATGGCTGGGGTAGTGCTAAAAGAAGCTATGTACTATGTCCTTATACTTTGGTTAAAGATAACAATAGTGGATATGAAAGTAGCAATGTAAATGGTATATTAGATGGTGAAATAGAAGAAATGTTAGAATTTGGAATAAAAGAATAAAGGGTGATTTATATGGGAATATTTGATTATTTTAGAAAGAAAAAGGTAGATAGTATTATAACTAAGGTTAATAAGAAAAATATCGGTAAAAGATATTGTATGCTTGTACTTGGTACTTTAATTGTAGCCTTTTCTTTTAATTTATTCTTTTTAAGATATAATTTAGCTTGCTTTGGAGTAAGTGGTATATCAATAGTGCTTAGTAAGTTTGGTGTTAATCCTTCAATATTTATTTTAGGATGTAATATTTTATTAATGATACTTGCTTACTTTACATTAGGTCTTGAAAATACTAAGAATCAATTAGTTGGAGCTTTAATATATCCTGTATTGGTACAACTTACTAGTTATATTACTAAATACATAGATTTAGGAGACACTGAAATGATAGTTATTGCTGTAGTAGGTGGCGTACTTGCAGGTATCGGCTACGGACTAATATATAAGAGTAATTTCTCTACTGGTGGCACTGATGTTATCGTAGGTATTATTCATAAGTATTTAAAAATGTCTATGGGAACTGCTGGTCTCATAGTTAATGGATGCATTATACTACTTGGTAAACTTGTATTTGGATGGGATATAGTACTTTATGCTATATTAGTATCATATTTAATATCAGTATTTACTGATAAGATATTACTTGGTATATCTAAGAGTAAAGCATTTTATATAGTTGTTAATAAAGAAAAAGATGATATGGTAAGAGATTTTCTTATATCACTTCCTGATGTTGGGACAACAGTTATAGATGCTGAAGGCGGTTATTCTAGTGAAGATAAAACACTTTTATTAGCGGTTGTTCCTACGAGAAGTTATTTTATAGTAAAGGAAGGTTTAAAAGAGATAGATAATAATATATTCTTCTTAGTTTGTGACTCCTACGAAGTAAGTGATAATGGTGATTTATCATGAAGATAAGTAAGAATGAAAAGTTTGATATTAAAAAACTAGAGAAAATTATTAAAGATAAAAATACTTATTATAATTTTTTTCTCTTTATAATGGGGATGGCTCTTAGTGCTATTTCTGTTAGTGTATTTTATTCTCCTAATGAAGTAGTTACTACTGGTAGTACAGGACTTGCAATTATACTAAACAAATATTTAAATATAGATTTATCATTATTAGTATTATGTTTATCGTCAATGTTACTTGTTTTATCTTTTTTAGTATTTGGCGTTAATTATGGATCAAAACATATTCTTGGTACATTATTATTTCCAGTATTTTTAAAGAGTGCTACTTTAATTAATAGAGTTGTTAATTTTGAAGGAGTATCTTTATTTCTACTTATAGTTATTGGCGGAGTACTTTCTGGTATTGGCTTTGGACTAGTTAAAAGAAGTAACTATAGTCTTGGGGGATTTTACGTATTATATGATATTATTAATAAAAGATTTAAAATATCTATAGGTAAGGCTAGTTTGGTATGTAATAGTATAATTATAATACTTAGTATATTTACTTTTGGCATAGATAAATGTATATATGCTATTATTGGATTATATATGACTAGTTATTTTGGTGATAAGATAATGCTTGGTATATCTAGTAATAAGGCTTTTTATATTATTACTAGAAAACCTTTAGAAGTTAAAGAGTATATTATTAATAATTTAAATCATACTGTTACTGTGGTTAAGGCTAGAGGAGGTTATAGTGATAAAAAGAAAACTATGCTTCTTTGTGTAATACCTACTGTAGAATATGTAAAAATGAAAGAAGTTATTAAAACAATAGATGAAAGAGCTTTCTTCTTAGTTACTGATAGTTATACAGTGTCTAAGTAGGAAAATTATGTAAAATAATAGATAGATATTTAAAAAATATTGAAATAATGGTATAATTAATTATACAGATATGGAGGTAGTAAAAGTGGAGTTAATTAGAATTAGTGATGTTCAAAAGACTTATAAAACTGGTACTGTAGCGCTATATGATTTTAATCTTAGTATTAAAAAGGGTGAATTTGTATTTGTAATAGGTGCTTCAGGTAGTGGTAAGTCTACTTTGATAAAGATGTTATATAGAGAAGAAAAACCTGATAAAGGTTCCATAATAATAGGTGGTATTAATGTAGCAAAACTTAGAAATAGAAAAGTATATGCTTTAAGAAGAAAATTAGGAGTAGTCTTTCAAGATTTTAAACTATTACCTAAACTTACAGTATATGAAAATGTGGCTTTTGCTATGGAAGTACTAGGATATGATAAAAAAGAAATACATAAAAGAGTAATGGATGTTCTTGATTTAGTAGGATTAAAAAATAAAGTAAGACAGTTTCCAGACCAATTATCTGGTGGTGAACAACAAAGAGTTGTTATAGCAAGAGCGATTGTTAATAAACCTAAACTTCTTATATGTGATGAACCTACGGGTAACTTAGATCCTGATACTTCAATGGAAATTATGAAAGTGCTTGACGAAATTAATGCTATGGGTACTACAATTATAATGGCTACTCATGATAGAGATATTGTTGATAGAATGAAAAAAAGAGTTATAGTACTTGATAGAGGAAGACTTGCTAAAGACATAGAGAAAGGAAGTTACTGCAATGAAAAGTTTTAGAAGTATAAGAAGATATTTTAGAGATGCTATTCATGGAGTATTTAGAAACTTTTCTTTATCACTTGCATCAATTTCATGTATAACTATTACTTTAATAGTAGTGGCTGTATCATTAATTTTATCTTATAATGTTGAACACTTTTCTGACTCAATTAGAAAAGATGTAACTGTAGTTATGTTTTTAAAGAAAGAAACTACAAAAGAAGATTTAACTAAAATAAAAAAAGAACTTGAAAGTATTGAAAATATCGAAAATAGTAGTATTGAACTTAAAACTAAAGAAGAATCTGCTAATGAATTAAAAAAAGGTAATGAGATATTTGCCACTACTGTTGATAGATGGACTGAGGAGACAAATCCTTTACTTGATAGTTATATGTTTAAAGTAAAAGATATTGTTCAAATAGATGATACAGTAAAAGAAGTAAAAAACTTATCTTTTTCTAAAGATAAGATAAATAATATTAATTATGGAGAAGATATTGTACATCAATTGATTGAAGTATTTAATGTAGTAAGAAAAATATGCATAGTGGCAGTTTTATCGTTAGTTCTAGTTACGGCATTCTTAATTGCTAATACTATTAAACTTGCTATATACTCTAGAAAAAGAGAAATAGAGATAATGAGACTAGTAGGAGCTTCAAATATATCTATTAAGATACCATTCATTATTGAAGGATTATTTATAGGACTTATTGGTTCTATAGTACCAATACTTATTACAATATTTGGTTATACTTCTTTATATGATTACTTTGGTGGTAAATTATTTGGCTCTGGCCTTGCCGAACTAGTTAACCCAATGCCATTTATATATCAAGTATCTGGTGTACTTGTAGCTATTGGTATTGTTGTTGGTATGATAGGTAGTTATCAAGCAGTAAGAAAATACTTGAAAATATAGTATTTTCTTTTTTTATTCACATTTGGTGTTGATAGATAAAATTTATCTATATTTTGTTATTTTCTTATATTCATTAATACCATATTTTTCATTTAATGTATCATAAAAGATAAATTTATGCGGTGGATTATAAGTTAAATAAATAAAACCTAGATATATTATAATTATTATAGGAACTGAAAGTGCATTTAATACTTTTAGTTCTTTTTCTTTTAATATATTATAACTTACTATTTGACCTATAATATATACTATTATCATGAGAGTTATTGATATAAACATAGATTCTCCTAATAACTTGTATAGAGGTATATATATTACTAAGTATAATGGTATTTGCATTAATGGAATGAAATATGTATTAAATGGTAAATTATTATATGTAATGTTATATTTCTTTAAAAGAATATATTCTATTAAACTATATATTAGTGTTGAAGTAAATAATATTTTCATATGTTCCCAAATGCTTTCATTTACTGGAAAGATAAAAGAAAAGATAATATTAGGAAAAATATCATAAGCAAAATGTGATATAAAAGATAATATAGTTATAATAACTACTCCAAGTATTTTTATTTTCTTTAAATTCATATATTTATACTCCTTTATTTATTATATTATTATTATGACTAAATAATTAAAAAATATTAATTTTAGAGATTATAAGCTCTAAAATTCTTTATGAAGACTTAATGGCTTCATAAAACATCGAACAACAAAGTGTGAGATGAAAAAACTAATAAATACCTTTATTTTTATATACTTTTTTAGTATAATATATATTGTGATAGTATGAAAAAAAGTTATATATTTATAGGTATATTTTTAATATTTATTATAATTATTACAGTGGTAGGTAGTATCATAGTTACAGGTAATATTAAAGTAAGTGAAGATAAAGATATTCTGTTAGTACAAAGTAATAAAGAAGTATATTTTAAACCTTATGGTTACAGTATAGATAATCCTAATATAGTAGTTAATCCTTATGGTAATAGTCCTTTAACAGCACTAGTAATGTTTGAAACAGATAACTATAGTGAAGTATCTATTAAAATATTAAGTAAAGATGGTAATAGCGATATAAATTATACATTTAGTAAAAATAAGTATCATTTAATACCAATATATGGATTATATGCTGATTATGATAATACAGTTATATTATCAAGTGAAGGTAAAAGTAAAACTATTAATATTAAGACTGATAGTTTACCTGAAGACTTTACTTATGTAGATAATATGACTTATGATAATTTTATATTTTATAATAGTAATTATCCTTATGCTATTGATAGTAATGGCGAAGTAAGATGGTATTTAAATAGTAATTATTATGGTAATATAAGTATGACTAATGAATCTTCAATTGTTATTGGTAGTGATAGATATAATGAGAATGGTAATGTAATATCTTTATATCAAATGAACTTATTAGGTAAAATTTATAATGAATATATAGTTAATAATTATTATGGTGTTAATATTGTTTATGAAGAAGTAGTTAGTGTACTTTCTAATGATGTTATTTCTATTGATTTACAAACTGGTAATACAATAAAGAAATATTTTAAGAATGATGGTTATGATTATATTGATAGTGTAGAAGGTAATATTATTTTAAAAAAGGATAATGCTTTTTATAAGGTGGGGGATAATAATAAGCTAGAAGATACTACTTATGAATATAAAGAAAAAGTAATAAGTTTTTATAATAATACTTCTAATTATAGTATTGTACCTTCGGTTAGATATGGTAAATTAAATGAGACTACTGAAAGTAAAGAGAAAATATCTTTAATTAACTATGATAAAAGTAATGATGTAGATGTTTCTTTTGAGAAAGAAGTAGATAGGACAATGATTAAAAATAATAATAATGATAAAGTTTATGTTATTCTTGATAAATTTTTAGATAAAAGAGTGTATGAAGTATCTGATACTTTTTATATTAATGATACGGGGCTTAATGGTAAGTATACAGTTTATGTTAAAGTAAAAGATAAACTATATAGGACAGATTATTATATCGAGGTGTAAAATGGAAAGAATTATTTTACATGTTGATGTTAATAATGCATTTCTTAGTTGGTCTGCGGTGTGGCTGCTAAAGAATGGTTATGGAAAAGATATTAGAAATAGGTATGCTGTTATTGCGGGTGATGAGACTCAAAGGAGAGGTATTGTTTTGGCAAAGAGTAATTTGTGTAAAAAAAATGGTGTTAAGACTGCTGAAGCAATTTATTTAGCTAGAAAGAAGTGTCCTTATTTAGAAATTTATCCTCCTAAATATGATGTATATAAAAAGTTTTCAGATATGATGTATAAATATTTATGTAATTATACTAATATTATTGAAAGATATTCTATTGATGAGTGCTTTCTTGATTACACTGGTAGTGTTAAGCTGTTTGGTGATCCGGTGAAAGTTGCTTATAAAATTAAAGATGATATTTATAAGAAGTTTGGATTTACAGTTAATGTTGGTGTTGGTAATAATAAATTACTTGCTAAAATGGCTTCTGATTTTGAAAAGCCTAATAAAGTACATACACTATTTAGTAATGAGATCGAAACTAAGATGTTTCCTCTTCCTATCGAGGATTTATTTATGACTGGTAGAGCAAGTGCAAAAAAACTTAGAGAGATGGGAATTACTACGATTGGAGAACTTGCTAGAACACCAGTGGAAGAACTTACTAAGAAGTTTAAATCTATGGGTAAGATGTTACATGATTATGCAAATGGTATTGATAATAGCGAAGTTATGTATGAAAGAGAACAGGCTAAGAGTATTTCAAACTCAACAGTTCTTCCATATAATTATAGAGATTCTGGTATGATAAAGAATGTTATATTTGATTTATCTAAAGAGATTGGTAAGAAATTAAGAGACAATAAATTATATGCTGATACTATTGGCGTTTGGTTTAAGTATACTTATTTTGATAAGATTAGTAAACAAGTTAAGTTGGATAATAGTATCGCAAATGATGAAGAAATAGCAGGAAAGGCTTTTAATATTTTTAATGAACTATGGAATGGTGAAGATGGTATTAGAAGCGTATGTGTATTTGTAAGCGGTCTATCTAATGAAAGAAAGGTGCAACTATCTTTATTTGATGAAAAGGTAGTGGAAGAGGAAAAAGAGGACAAATTACAAGAAGTAATTGATGACATTAGAAGTAAGTTTGGTGATGGAGTTATTGGCTTTGCAAATGAGAAAAATAACAAATAGGGAGGTATTATGGAATTATTGAATAAATTAAAAAGAAGCAATACTGAAATAAATACTAATAAAAATGAAGATAATATAGAGTTATTAGAAAAAAGAACACTTATTAATAAAATAGGGGTAAATAGAATAAATTTATTTTGCAATAGATATTCTTTAAAATATGAGGATTTATCTATAGATTTTTTAAGAAAACTAATTAGTTCTGAAGAATTATTAAATTATTTAAATTCAGTCTTTTTAACTATCAACGATATAAAAAAAATGAATGATGGTACTTTTTCTTTAAATGATGTAGAAGGACAGTATGATATCCTAGAGTTTCCTATTTTATTTTCGGGTTTTGAAAGAGAAAAGGTATTATTACTTAATAAAGATATAAGTGTTTTGCCTAGTAATTATGTATCAGTTCAGATGGATAATTTAGATTTAAATAATTTATCTCCTGGTGAAAATTATGATATAATCATTCCATCATATTTTGGGGATGTCAATATAAAAAAGCAAACTAAAAAAATTTTACCTGTTGAATTAAATGATATGTATTCTATTTCAAAAATAAATATTCTATACCCATGTGATAATATTTTTTATTGCGTAGATAGATTTTCTTATTGTATAACTGAGAAAATCAACTTGAATTCTAATACTATTATTATTATTAGTTTAGATAAGTTTAAGGAACTAACCAAGTTACAAGTTGAAAACTTAAATGGATGTATGATATTATTGGCAGAAGATATTGTTAAAAATGATATACTATATAATAGCTTTGCTAATAAAAGTGTAGATAATAACTTTCCTACCTTAAATAGTGATAGTTTTGATGATGAGATAGTTAAGATTAATCATCTCCTATTTATTGTTGATAATTCTGATCTTGAAAATAATAGAAAAAAATATTTTAAATATTGGATAAAAAAATATAGTAGAAATAATCAATTATCTTATCATATTTATGAAATAACAGATAAATTAACGAAAGAGATTGGAATCGATAAAATAAAAATGTTATCAAATAAATTTGATGATTTGGAGTATAGTGATAAAATAAAAGACTTTGAATTTGAGAATTATGATATTTCAACATTCTTAGGTGAATTTAAAAACATAGATACTGCTTATTTATCATTCTTAATAAATACAATAGCAAAATTAAATACTGAAGAACGTAAGGTTGTACTTAGTGATCCGAAAATTAAAAATAGACTTGGTAATCAAATTCTCAGTGAGTGTGGTAATAATATATATAGTTATTTTGAAAAAATAAAATTAAAGCTATCTGTTACTGAAATTCTGTCTTTATTTGATGTAGAGATGATTAGAAATAATTTTACTGGCGATAGAAAATCTTTAGAATATAGAGTATTTGCCAGTTTATGTGAAAGCGATGATGAAGTTATTGAAGTAATTAAGTATTTACTTAATAATAACGAAATGTTTATAGAATTTTTTAATCAGTGTGATAATTTCTGTAGTTCATTTGACTGTTTAAGTGGTGGTATGTTAAAAAAAGTTTTATATAGACTTAAAGAAAATAAAATGACCGCTGACTGCTACAACTTTGTATTTGGTCTTTCTTTGAAAACTCAAAAATATCTTATTGATGAAAAACTTGATGATGATATTATTGCTATTATTGTACCAAGATTTAAAATGCAGGCAATTACTTATTTTTTTGAATCTGATAGTAGGTCTAATTATTTATTTAAAAAGATGTGCATTGCTTCTCTTATTGGTAGCGATGTAATATTTAATAATGATGTTTTAAGGAGCAAAGATTTTTTTGATATGCTTAAAAATAAGAGTTTTGTTGATTTTAGAACTAATATAAACAATGTTGAGGTAAATAATTTACCAGAATTTATTGAAAAGCATTTGAAAGAGTATTACGAAGAATTATTTAATGATTACGATGAAGAAAGTAAAATGTTTAAAGAATATACGGAAATAATTAATAATTCGGAAGCTTATATTAACTACTCTAAATTTAATAATTATATATTAGATGATGAGGCATTTCAAATTCTAAATTCTCTTGAAAACACTAATAAAAGTATACGTCTTGAGAAATTTAAAAACTTGACTAATAAGAAAATTAGCGAAATTACTGTTGATGCTTTGTTTGCAGATAATATATATAATGTGTGGATTAATATTAAAGAGATGCTTAGATTTAATGATAAGTTACCTGAAAATAAAAAAATATTAGATAATGATAAAATCAAGTTTTATGAAATGATTTTAAATATCGATAATGTTTCTTGCACTGATAAAATAAAATTATACCATGGTTTAAAGGAAAAGAATATCAGTACGATGTTTTATGAAGATGTCAGGAAGCTAAAGGATGCATCTTATAATCTTATTAAAAGTAAGATGTTTACTTTAAAGGGTAATTTCTGCGATAGTGAGTTAAGTAATGAGTATGGAGTGCCAATTTACGATATGCGTGATAAGAGTTTCTTTATGCTTGTCAGATCGGAGAGTAAACATAAGGATAAAGATATGTGGAGGAGAAATTGTTACTCAATTATATCAAATGACAATACTAGTGTTTATTCACATGGTACTATAACTATTTACGGATATAATTCTTTTGAAAATGATAGAGTTCTTCATATGTTTGAAGGTGATGCTTATAGCGAAGATGAGAGCAAATACTTTGGTAATAGAGAAAAAATTAATAGAATAATGACTCCTGAAGAACTAGTTAATAGTAGTAGATGGTATAGTGAGGTACAACTTGTTAATTTAAAGGATGAATGTGCCAATAAGTTATATATTGCTAAAAAACCTGATTTTATTGTAGTTTATGATGCTCCTGATAAGGAAAGCATAGAGGAAAGTATGAAACGAAATATACCGATTGTTATTATTAAAAGGCAAGTACTTGAGAAAAATAATAAAATAAATATCGGTAATAGTGATTATTTTTTAGATGGTGATGAAGATATTTATATAAATAGTTCTTATGATGAAAAAGATATAAGTAAAAAAATTAGATAGGAGATGTAATGGATGAATAATGAAATAATAAATGAAATTAGTGAAAATTTAAATATAAAAAAAGAGGGAATAGAGGCAGTACTTAAATTACTTGAAGATGGTAATACGGTACCATTTATTGCCAGATATAGAAAAGAGGCTACAGGGGCCTTAGATGAAGAGCAAATTAGAAGTATTAATGAGTATTATGAATATCAAGTTAATTTACTGAAAAGAAAAGAAGATGTTATTAGATTAATTGATGAAAAGGGCTTGCTTACAGAAGAACTTAGGGATAGTATTATGAAGGCTTCTAAACTGGTTGAAGTTGAAGATATATATAGACCTTATAAAGAAAAAAAGAAAACTAAAGCTACAGAGGCTATTAAAAATGGTTTGGAACCTTTGGCTAAGATTATTATGTCATTTAAGAAGGTGAATATTGAAAAAATAGCGGAGTCATATCTTAATGATAATGTTAAAAGTGTTGAAGAGGCAATTACTGGGGCTAGTTATATTATTGCTGAATGGATTAGTGATAATGCTAGTTATCGTAAATATATTAGAAATAATATGAGTAATTATGGAGTAATTCATAGTAAACTCAAAAAAGGCGCTACTGATGAGAATAAAACTTACGAGATGTACTATAATTACGAAGAGAGAGTTAAATATATTAAACCTCATAGAGTATTAGCTTTAAATAGAGGCGAGAATGAAGGTATTTTATCTGTTAGTATATCAGTTGACGATGATTATATTATTTCGTTTTTAGAAAAAAAACTTGTTAAGGATGAGAATGTAGAAAGTGCCGCTATTGTAAAATCTGCAATTAGAGATAGTTATAAGAGACTTATTATTCCAAGTATCGAAAGGGAAGTAAGAGCTGATTTAAAAGAAGTGGCAGAGGCTGCGGCGATTGAAGTATTTGGTGACAATTTGGAGAATTTAATTTTAACTCCTCCGATGAAAGATATAACAGTGCTTGGCTTTGATCCGGCATATAGGACTGGATGTAAGCTTGCTGTTGTTAGTCCTACATCTAGTGTACTTAATATTTCAGTTATTTATCCACATGAGCCACATAATAAGTGGGAAGAGTCAAAAAAGGTTCTTAAGGATTTATTTAAAAAGTATGATATTGATGTTGTGTCTATTGGCAATGGTACTGCTTCAAGAGAAAGTGAAAAGTTAGTTGCGGAGGCTATTAGTGAATATAAGGATAAAGATGTTAAGTATGTTATAGTTAGTGAAGCTGGAGCAAGTGTTTATTCCGCTAGTGAACTTGCTATTAAAGAATTTCCTGATTTAACAGTCGAAAAGAGAAGTGCAATTAGTATAGCAAGGAGACTTCAGGATCCTTTATCTGAACTTGTTAAAATTGATAGTAAAAGTATTGGCGTAGGACAGTATCAACATGATGTAAATGAAAAGAAACTTGATGAATCTCTTGATTTTGTTGTTAGTAAATGTGTTAATAATGTTGGTGTTAATATTAATACTGCAAGTACATCTATACTTAAGTATGTTTCGGGTTTAACTAAGACTTCAATAGATAAAATTATTGGTTATAGAGAAAAAAATGGTAGAATTAATTCTAGAGATGAACTTGTAAAAGGTAATGTGCTAACTCCTAAGGTTTATGAACAGTCAATAGGTTTTATGAGAGTTATTGATGGAAATAATATTATGGATGAAACATCTATTCATCCTGAAAGTTACATGGCTGCAAGTAAGTTGCTTGAAGAGATTGGGTATACCGTTAAAGATGTTGGTAAAGTTGAATTGGTTAAGAAACTTGATAGTATTAATCTTGAAGAGTATGCTCAAAGACTTGGTATTGATAAGTATACACTCGAAGATATTATTAAGTGCTTGAAGCAGCCTAATAGAGACTTTAGAGATGACTTTGAAAAACCAATATTAAAGAGTGACATTCTTAAAATAGAAGATTTAAAAGAGGGTATGGAGCTTTTTGGAACAGTTAGAAATGTAGTTGACTTTGGTGCTTTTGTAGATATTGGTCTTCATGATGATGCACTTGTTCATATATCTAAACTTACTGATAAGTATATAAAACATCCTAGTGAAGTAGTTGCAGTTGGTGATATTGTTACTTGTTACGTAGAAAAGATAGATTTAACTAAAAATAGGGTTAGTTTATCATTAATTAATCCGAATAATAGTAAGAAAATGTAAAAAAATATGCAAATTTTATAAAAAAATGCATAAAATAATTGACAGATAGGCAATTTTATAGTATTATTATTATTGCCTACTGATGCAGATGTAGTTTAATGGTAGAACCTCAGCCTTCCAAGCTGACTGCGTGAGTTCGATTCTCATCATCTGCTCCAGATTGATAGGAAACTCGGAAATTAACTTCTGAGAGTAATAAATGCTAACTAGAAATAGTTAGTTTTTTTGTTATGTAAAGGAGTTGATTATATGTTAAATATAGAAACAAAAGAATTAAAAATAAGTGATAAATTAAAAAGAAAAATTGATATAATTGGTAGATTTACAAATACTACTCCAATTATAAATAATGGTTCAATTAAAAATATAACGGGGACAAATGTTGCTTATGTTATGCCACATATTATAGTTATTAAGAATAATAAATACCTAATGTTTGATGAATGTGATAATGTTTATGTAAATACATTTAAAAACAAAATAGTATTTAAAGATTTAGAAGATTATATAAATAGTCATTAAAAATCTTTTTAAATGTTAGACTTCGTAAAATTAACTTTAAAATGTCAAACAAGTGAGAGGTGTCTTTTAAAATATCTATATTTTAGACTACACTTTTCAAGCTTAAAGTGCCAAACATATGAGAAGCATATTTAAATTTTTTAAAATTTTAGACTTAACTTTTCTCATTTAAGATGCCAAACATATGAAAGGAGATATTTAAAAAATATGAATAAAGAAAATAAAATAGCAGGTATTTACATTAGGGTCAGTACAGAGGATCAAGCTCGTGAAGGTTTTAGTTTAGGAGAACAAGAAGAAAGATTAAGAGAGTTTTGTAAGTTTAAACGATATGAAATATTTAAAGTTTATAAAGATGCAGGAATCAGTGCTAAAAGTGATAAACGGCCAGCATATCAAGAAATGCTTGAGGATATAAAAAGCAAGAATATTAATGTAATTGTAGCATTTAAACTTGATAGACTTACTAGAAGTGTTTATGATATTGAAAAATTAATGAAAATAGTTAATGATTTAGAGTGTGATATCGATTGTCTAGCTGATGAATCTAACACTACTACTTCAAATGGCAGAATGGTTATGAGAATTATGACTAGTGTAAGTCAAAATGAAATAGAAAAATGTTCTGAAAGAACTAAAGTCGGATTAGCAGGTGCAATTAAACAAGGACACTTGCCAAGTAGAACTACACTGGGTTATAAAAGAGAAAATAAAAAGTTAGTTCCCAATCCACTTACAAAAGATATTGTAGTGAGAGTTTTTGATTTATATTTAGAAGGTAAAAGTCACCAAAAAATAGCAAACATCTACAATAAAGAAAATGTTTTAGGTAAAACTTGGAGAGATTCTACTATTCAAAAGATATTATCTAATGAAATATATAAAGGTGATTATATTCATGGTAAAAGAACTAAACATCCAACATATTATGAAAATGTAGTTGAACCTTTAGTTAATAAAGATAAATGGGAATCTTGTCAATATCAAAAATTAAGAAATGCAAGACACTATGAAAGAACTTCAACATATCTTTTTACTAACAAATTAAAATGTTCTAAATGTGGTAATTATTTTGGTGGTAAAGCTAGTGTTAAAAAGAAACTTAATAAAAAGTATTACTACTATAAATGTAATCATTGTAAAATTAATTTAAAAGAAGATTCTATTGAAGATTTGATTCTTTTAGAACTATTAGCACTTGTTTATATAGATGACCTATTTAACGACTATTATACGCCTTTTATAAAGTCAAAACTTGATTATAATAAAATAGATTATAAAAAGGAATTAAAAGAACTAGATAAAGAAAAAGATAGGATTAAAACAGCATACATTAAAGGTATAGTTAAACTGGATGAATTTGATAATGAATTAAAACAAATAGAATATAAAAGACAAGTACTAGAAAAACAAGAGCAAGATAGCAAACAATATGAAAATTTAAACTTTACTATGGATGATTTATTGCTTATTAAAGATAAAAAAGAAATAGAAGATTATCTTCACCCTGAAAATATAATTGATTTGTTTGTTCGTTGGAATTATTTAGATAAAACAAATAAACAAAAACTAATTTCTAAATATATTGATGACATAGAAATAGAAAAGTTAGGTACAAAAATAGAAATAAAAAAATTAAATTTAAGAAACTCATTTTATTATGACTTAATTGATTATCATAATAATTATGACACGCCGCTTGATTTATTTATGTTTATGGATGAGGATAAATTTCCCATACCTGTAGCACATAATGGTTTTAGAACTAGAATTGAAATAGAAAATTATGTTAATAAATTAAAAGAAATGTATGATGTTAATTATTATGAAGTTATACCGAATAAAGATTTCACTAATTTATCATTTACACCTAAAAATGATATAGAAAAAATAATAAGAATAATACCTATAAAAGATAATGATAAATTTAAAAGTAACAAATTAGAACTCGGAATAATCACTATTAATTTATCAAAAATAAAAAGTCCAGATGGAACACTGCTATATAAAAATATTTTTAAAACAAGTAAACTACCAACTTAATACTTGTTTTTTAATATAAATATTTATACTAATTTATATTATTATTTATATTCTTGTTATATTAATTCTTTATATTATATTATTATATTATGTTAGACAAAAAATATAAATCTTATTCAAAATAAAAAGACTAGTTATATTTCAAACTAATCTCACAAATAAATTGTAATTTGTCTTTTACAATAATAGCATAAAAAAGAAAAGTAGTTATTGTTAATCAACTATTGCATTTTTCTAATTCTCATAAATACTTTTAAATCTTTCTCTGTCTACATTCTCTTGATTATTAATATAGTCCAAGTATTTTTCTTTATTTTCTTCTGTATATGGAGTATCAGAATATAAATCTTGTAATAATATTGTTCCGTTTGGCTGTCCAATACCCACAAATATATAATTTTCACCTATCTTTGGTAATTCCTCATCCGTTATATAATCACCTTTATGCAATATAAGAGTTCCATCTTTATCATATCCACCAGGATAAGTTACTTTAATTATATTTTGTAGATCACCCTTCAAATTTTCTGTTACCTCGATTTCATATATAGTTCTAGCTGAGCCATAATCTGAGAATGTCCTTTCAATTTCCTTATCTACCTTTCCTATAAACACATAATCAGCAAATCCAACTTGATAATATGGATTTGTTTCTTCATTCACAAGTACTGTATCATAATTTAATTTGCCATTTGGCTTATAATTTGAATTTCTATTGTTAAAGTACCAAATTACACCACAAATCATAGCAATTATAAAGATAACTAAAATAGATAAAATAATAATTTTTTTCTTTTTCATAACAATACCTCCTTTATTTTGTTCTTATTTTAATAAAAATAAGCTTTAATTCTACTAATAATCAACTACATAGTAACATATTTTAAAAAAGTTACAACTTTTGTTCAAAAAATGATTATCGGCAAATTACTATTTATTTAACAAATCACTAAATTGTAATTTGTAATTATTATTCTGATGGGCAATTATAATTTGTATTTTTAAATGTTGGAATTACCGTTATTACATCATCGCTAACACAATAATAAGTATCAATTAAAATACCTTTGTCTACATAACTATCACTATCATTAGCATCTTCAATTCTCCAACTTATTATTGGGCTATTTTTAAATACTATTGCTTGAATTGTGTCTAATATTACAATTGACAAAATAGTAATAACTATTGTTAATAATATTATTATAAACTTATTCTTTTTTACCTTTTTTATTTCTTTTGCAGAATAATCAAGTGTATCAATTAAAGTTTCCTCACTTTTTGAATCGATTTCTTCTTTAGTAAATCTCTCACCATTTAATATTTCCGTAACCGAGACTTCTAAAATGTGACTTAATGGTTTTAACAATGACAAATCCATTAAGCCCAATCCTCTTTCCCACTTGCTTACAGCATTTTTGGTTATCCCTAATTTTTCTGCTAACTGTTCTTGAGTTAATTTTTTTTGCTTTCTTAATTTAGCAATAAATTTTCCTATTTTTTCTTGATTCATTTTATCACCATCCAAGAACAATATATCAATTTTTTATCTAATATTAAACATACTATTAGTTCACTTTCAAATTACTATTTATCTGTCGTTCTATATATAATTGTACCATAATTTCAACATATTTTGAAACTAAATTTAAACATCCAAGATTTATCCAACATTTCCAGTATATATCCAACAGTTGGAAGTAAAATAAAACCTCGCAAACCTTTTAATTAATTGATTTAAATAAAAAGTATGGTAGAATTCTTCCATATTTTTAACACAATTTTGCAAGTGCAAAATAAGAAATGATAGCACAACTATTCCTATATTTATATAGAATGAATTAGGGCAGTGCTATCATTCCCTTTATCCTGCTTAATAATTATTAGTAATTTTTTATTAAATTTTAGTATTTTCATGGTATACTTATATTAGTTAGTAGTTTATTACTACCTATAATTTAGATAATTAGAGGTTGTCCGACTTCAACCTTTATGGCTTCAATTGTGGTTTTTAAGAACTTGATTTATATTGAGTTCTTTTTGTTTTTACATTATAAATATAAATAAAAAACTCTTTCTAATTATTACTATAATTATGAAATATAAAAACGGGCAATTACCCGTTTTATTTAAGTACTATTTATTAATATCTTCTGTTTCAATACTAGTTTCATTTTGATATTGTTCTAATAAAGATATTAATTTTTCTTGTTTTTCTAATATTTCTAATTTTAAAGTCTTAATTGTTTCTTTTGATTCAGTAATTAAATTTTCGCTCATTTTTATTTCACTCTTTTTTCAATCGTAGTTAATGTTTTTATTCGTTGTTCCAAATTACTTATTTTAATATTTAGACTTTCTCTTGTTTCAACTAGACTGGCTAATTGTCCTTTTAAATATTCAAGATTTTCTTTAGTTTCACTAGTTGATTGTATATTTTTTTGATATGCTTCAACATATGTTCTAGAATATGGTAGTGCTTTATTAAGACTTTTTATACCTGATTGTAATGTCCATTTAATGAAATCAATAACTTTAATATCAATTTTAGATATGTCTTGATTTCCTTGGAATGAATTTACAATTGTCTTTTTAAATTCATTCCAAACATTAAAATCTGAGTACCCAAATAGTTCATCGTAGTTTATAAATCTTCTTTGTTTTTCGTCAGTACATATTAGATAAATGCCTGGAATATTATAATTTTCTCCTAATTTTTTTGAAATGTCTTCCATTTTCTTTAAGTCAATTTTTTTATCAAATAATGCATCTATGTATAGTGGTTTGTTAAGATATTTGTATTCTAATATTGAAATTAAGGCTTTTATTTGATGAATTGTTCCAACATGATAGCCTTTCAAAAATGTAATAGGGTCATTGTTATAGTAAGTTAATAGATGTTCGACTGTAAAGATGTTTTTCTTTCTTAATAGTCCATTATAAAGAGCATGAGAATTATAGTATTCAGAATCTGTAATTAACAAATTTATTAAGTCTTTATTTTCCATATATTTAATCTCCTAAATTAGTTGTATTTTTTAACTTTAATTCTTTTAGTTTTTTCTTTTCATTATCTTGTTTTCTAATTCTATCATTAATATCTAGTTCTATTATAGAATCGCAAACTTTATATCTATAAAATCCTTTGATATAATTATAATTTTCTTCGTTGTTTGCTTTATTCATGGCTAAATGATACTCAGTTCTTTCGTTTGCTTTTATATATATTGGCGGTAAGCCAACATCTTCGAATAATTTATTAATAAACCCTCTTATCGTTCTTCCGTTACCATCACCAAAAGGATGGACTTTAATTAATTTACAACCAATTACTACACAATTGTCTAGGTATTCAAGTAATCTATCAGTTGAAAAGTTTTCATTTATTTCTTGCGCATCTTTTAATAGTTTTTGTATTTCTATATCTAGTTTATTTAATTCAGGTCGTATCATAGACCATTCTGCTAGTTCTGTACCTGTTCCAGGAAGGTATACATCAAATCTTCTAAAGTCACCAGCGTATTCTGGATGTTCTGTAAATGAAAACAATTTTGCATTTAGATCTTTAAGCGTATACACATCAAATAAATAGTTTATATCTTCGGAGTGTATATACTCATACATAGCTCTAAGCCCATTAATTTCTATACTATCATGAGTACCTTCAAGTTCACTTTCGTTATTAATATATTTTGTTATAAATGCTTTCTTCATTTTGTCAAATTCAATTTTATTTGGCGCTAAACTATAATACATTTTAATTAGATTTGTTGGAGTTTCGGCCTTTTCTTCATATAACTTGTTAACTTTTTTTCTATATTTATATCCTAAAAATGATTCTTGTATTATAAAGTTTATATCAATTCCTTCCTTGTATAAATTTTCTATTAACTTAGCTTTTTCTTCACTCATTTTTGTCACCTCTCAAAAATCGGTAGTATTATAGCACAAGATTTTAATAAATGCAAATATGTATTTATTTTTTTGTTTGTGTAAAGATTAATACTGGGTGATTAAATGTATGTTAGTTAGACTTGGATATGTTGCTATTAGTACTGCTTTAAATGTTACGAGTTCTACACCTTATACGTATAGTGAATATTTAAATAAACATAATATAGATAAACTTGATAATGTCATTAGGTCTAATTTGTTAGCATTAGAAGAAATATTAAAATATAATGTTAAAAATAATATTCATTTTTACCGAATGTCCTCTAAAATAATTCCACTTGCTACTAAAGATGATGTTAAATTTAATTATACTACTAAGTATAAGGAATATTATGATAGAATTAGTAAAATTATTAAAGATAACAATTTAAGGGTTGATTTTCATCCAGATCAATTTTGTGTACTAAATAGTACTAATAATGATGTTGTTAAAAATTCTATTAAAATTTTAGAGTATCATTATTATTTGTTAAATATGATGATGGTAAAAGATAAAGTTTTAATATTACATGTAGGTAGTAATGTATTTGGAAAAGATAACTCTATTAAGAGGTTTATTAATAACTTTAATAAGTTACCTGAATATTTAAAAAAATGTATTGTTATTGAAAACGATGATAAAATATTTAATGTTAATGATGTTTTAAAAATATCTGAAGTTATTAATGTTCCTGTTGTTCTTGATTACCATCATTATAACTGTAATAAAAGTACTATTGATATTGAAAAGATATTTAATACTTGGAATATTACTCCTAAAATTCATTTTTCTTCACCTAAAAATAAAAAAGAATTTAGGAGTCATAACGATTATATAAATAGTGATGATTTTATAAATTTTATTGAGTCTATTAAAAAGTATAATACAGATGTTGATATTATGTTAGAGGCTAAAATGAAAGATGATGCGTTATTTAGACTTGTTAGAGAACTTAAATACAAAACAAACTATAGATTTATTGACGATACTAGTTTTGAAGTATAAAAAAATGTAACTATTATGCTACATTTTATATTACTATATTTATTATTTCTAAAATTAATCCTGATATTACTCCAAGTGAATATAATAGAAATACTATGAATATATTTTCTTTTATATTTTTGTTTTCTTTAAATAGTACTATTATGGCAGTTCCGCTACCAGTTAATAATCCTGCTATTAGAGATGGCAAACTTATGGCATTATTAAGATATAATTGTGTTAATATTACACTTGCACCACAATTTGGAATTAATCCTATAAGGCTGGTTATGAATGAGCCAAGTATAGAATTCTTTAGTAAAATTTTTGATAAATAATCTTGTCCAACATAGTTAAATATTATATTTATTATAAGTGATGTTATAAATAAAAATATTATTATATTTAGTGTATGCTTGATTGCTGATAGTAGTATTCCTTTTTCGCAATGACAATGGTCTTTATCACATATTTCATAATTTGTTTTTTCTTGTTTTGTATTTTTCTTTCTTAAAACTAAATCTATCAACATACCATATATCATACCAAATAATATTTTTATTAGTATTATTTGTAATATAATTTTAATATCTGCTTTTTCTGATATAAGTATAGGAAGCATTTCGTCACTAGTAGATAAGTATATTGAAAATAATGTTCCTAAAGATATTATTCTTGTTACATATAAATTTGTTCCCATTACTGAAAAGCCACATTGCGGTATAACTCCTACAATGGCTCCTAATATTGGACCAATTTTTTTCGATTTTGTTATTATGTTTTTGTTTTTGACTGTTAATTTATGTTCTAAGACTTCAATTAATAAAAAAGCAATAAAAAGAAATGGTATTAATTTCAATGCATCTATTGTAGTATCAATTAGTATATCTATCATAATATTATTCCTCCGCATAAAGATTATATCATTTAAATTTTATTAGAGCAAGTTAAAACTCATATATTTTTCTTTGTCTTATCATTGATTTTGGCAATTCTTTTATTAAATCTTTATTTATTTTTAAATACTCTGATAGATAGTTTAAAATAATATTATAAATGACAATTTCTTTTTGGCTATTATTGAATATTGGAATCTCTTCGTTTGCTAATATTTTAAATAAATATTCAATTTCATTTTTTTTCTCGTTCATCATTAATAGTTTACATTTTTTTATAATTTCTGTTATCATTTCAAGGTATTTATCATAATCAACTATGTTTGAATAATGTACTAAAGATTCATTAAATATGTTTTTTACATACTCATATAAATATAGGTATGTTTCACTTGGCATATTTATTATTTTATTATCACTGATGCTAACTATTTTGGGTAGATCTTCACTATCGTATGGGTTATGTGGGGCTATATTGATGCTTTGATAGTTATCAATACAATTGATGTTGAATAAAAGAAGGGTATTTACGCTCCAATCTTTAAATGTTTGTATTTTCCCTGAAAAATTTATTTTATAATAGTTAACATATATGCCATCATATTCTTTTGATAGTTCTTCATAATCAAAAATTTTATTATTTTCATTTGCTTGCTCGTATAGTCCTAATATATGGTGATATGATGGATATTTTTTTGATAGTTCATTAATTTGCTCACATGAATCTATTGTCAATATCTTAGCAGTATCTTTGAGAGAAAAAATAGCGGCTTCTTTAATGTTTTTGATTGCCTGTAAGTATGAACCTTCATAGATCATGTATTCATACCAATCACTAATCATATATTTATTAAAGGTTGATGCCCAAAGTCCGCCTGTTGGTTTAAAAGAATAATTGTTTAATGGTCTTAGTATGTTTCTAAAAACATTACTAGATATTGTTTTTGTACCTATTGTTACATATTGTTTTTTCATGTTTTTACTCCTTGCATTTATATATGATACTTTAAATATATTATTATGTCAATATTGTAATTTTTAACATTTAATGGTATCATATTGTTATGAGAAGTGAAGTTATGAATAAAAAAAGAATTTTAATTTTAATTATTTTTGTTTGTATATTGTTTATTACAATACTAAGTTTTTTTCTTATTAAGAATAAATCTGATAAAATGGAAAAATTTGAAATTAACGATAGTGAGAAAAGCGAGAATAATAATTCGGAAAATGTTAATGATGGTACGGAAAGTAGTTCAGATGGTAATTCAAATGTTAATAAAGAAAACAATAATAAAAATACGGACTTAGATAGTGACAATAGTGATAATAATGTTTCTTCAGAAGAAGATGTTGTTAGCTATTTTGAGAAAAATTATAATGAAATTGATAGTACTAATTGGGATAATATTAAAGATAAGGCCAAAGGCTATTTTATTACTATTGTTGATTTTATTTTTTATAATGGTGAAATTAAAGGACATACTTTTAATGAACTAAGTACTAGTGCTAAACTTAAAATTATTAGTATTGCATTAAAAATTGATAGTAAGATAGAGGAATATGTTCCCTGTTATAAGGAAACTCTTTCAGATAAATATAATAATGTAAAAGAAAAACTTGTTACTTTATATTTAGATCTTTCTGTGGATATATGTAAAAAGCATGAAGATGGGTGTAATACTGCGAAAGAAATATTTAAAGATATTAAAGACAGCTGTAAGATAGGATGGAATTTTATTAAAGGGCTTCTTTCTGCTGGTACTAGTAAATTAAAGGATTGGTATGAAATTTATAGTGGAAAATAAAATTATTAAATATTTTTGGATAATTGTTTCTTTACTATGCTGTGGATGTTCTATTACTAATGATAATAAGAATGATATTATTCAGAATATTGTCTCTTATAATACGAACTTGAATAGTGATTTTTTAGAGTATGTATATGATAACTATGGTATAAATACATTGAATAGTATATTAGACGCTTATGTTAATAATAGTTATACTGATGAAGTGTGGCATAATGTTACTTATAAATCCTATAAAGTTTTGCTTGACGAATATAATGGCGTATATGATAATAATAACAAAGTAAAGATAATTGATAATAAAGATAAAACTGTTATTAGTTTTGTTGGTGATATTTCTTTGGCAGATAATTTTGATATAATGCCTTATTATGATTCGAGAGGTAATGGTGTTTATGGTATACTAGATGATAAAGTTGTTAGTATTATGAAATCTAGTGATATAATGGTTGCTAATAACGAGTTTACTGTAAGTAATAGAGGAACTAAACTGAATAAATTATATAATTTTAGAGCAAAACCTGAGAGACTAAAAATATATAATGAAATGGGTGTAGATGTTGTGTCTATTGCTAATAATCATGCATATGATTATGGAGAAGATGCTTTCCTTGATACTATTAAATATTTAAATGAGTACGGTATTAGTTCTGTAGGTGGTGGTTCTAATATAGAAGAAGCAAGTTCGGCTTTTTATTATATTGCCAATGGCTATAAGATATCATTTCTATCTTCAAGTAGAGCTGAAAAGAATATTGTTACTCCTGGTGCTACTGAAACTTCTAGTGGAATATTTAGATGTTATGATAATGAATTATTGCTTAGAAGGATAAAAGAAGAAAAAGAAAAAAGTGATTTTGTTATACTACTAATTCATTGGGGAAAAGAAGACTCACATGAACTTGAAGAGGTTCAAGTTACTACTGGCAGACAATATATTGATGTTGGAGCTGATTTGGTTATTGGAAGTCATGCTCATGTACTTCAAGGAATGGAAATATATAATAATAAGTTAATTGCTTATAATTTGGGTGATTTTATATTTAATAGAGAAACTAAAGATACGGGAATATTATCTGTGACTATTAATAATAATGGTGATATGAACTATAGTTTTATTCCTTGCATGCAGAGTAATTATAAAACATCTTTACTTAATGGTGATGGCAAACAAAGAGTTATAGATAAACTTAAAAATTATTCTTGGAATGTTACATTTGATGCTGATGGTAATTTTCATTAATTGATATATTTAAAATATATAGTTATGGCTTCTATATGATAGATATGGTTGATATATTATTTTGAGACTTATGACTCAAAATAACACTTCAAGATTATAAGCTTGAAGTGAACAAGAAATAATAAAAAAATGATAAAAAAACTTTACATATTATATTAAAACTGCTATAATACTTGGTGAGCGAAAGCTCCTTGCCTGTATAAGGCCGTTAGTCCAAAAGGAGGTGTAATAATGAAAAATTATGAAATTATGTTTATCGTAAGACCTGATGTTGAAGAAACTGTAGTTAAAAATACAGTTAAAGCACTTGAGAAAGTATTAACAGATCATAAGGCTAAAATAACTTTATCTAAAGAATTAGGTCAAAAAGAATTTGCTTATGAAATTAATAAATTCAAGTCTGGATATTACTTTTTATACAACATCGAAGCTAAGGATGATGCAGCTGTTAAAGAATTTGACAGAGTATCTAGAATTGATGAAAATGTTGTTAGACATCTAATTATTAATTTAGATAAATAAGGAGAAAAAGTATGAATAAGGCAATATTGATTGGAAGATTAACAAGAGATCCTGAACTTAGAACTACTCCTACTGGTAGAAATGTATGTCAGTTTTCAGTAGCAGTAAGTAGAACTTTTACTAATGCCAATGGGGAGAGAGAAGCAGATTTTATTAACTGTGTAGTTTGGGATAAACAAGCTGAAAATTTGGTTAAGTATCAAAAAAGAGGTAATCAAATTGCAGTTGAAGGAAGAATTCAAACAAGAAATTATGATGATAAAGATGGTAAAAAGGTTTATGTTACTGAAATACTTGCCTCTAATATTAGTTTCTTAGATTCTAAAGGAACTAGTACTGCTGGTAATACAAGTTTTAATACTTTGCCTGAACCACCAATGGAAGATACTTCAAGTAATAGCGGTAGTGTGGAAACAGTATCTGTTGAAAAGGATCCGTTTGAAGCATTTGGTGATTCTATAGAAATTAGTGACAATGATTTACCATTCTAAAAAAGGAGGATAAACATGGCAGAATTTCGTAAGAAGAGAAAAAAAATATGTCATATGTGTGCTGGTAAGACAGTAGATTATAAAGATGTTAACATTATATCTAAATATATTAATGATAATGGTAAGATTTTACCAAGAAGATTTACTGGTACTTGTGCTAAACACCAAAGACATGTTGCTGAACAAGTTAAAAGAGCAAGATTCATGGGATTTATTCCATTTTGCAAATAAGAGTATAGCTTAGGCTATATTTTTTTCTTTTTATAATGACAATAGATTAAAAATATTGTATAATATTAGTACGAAGGTGGGATATTTATGAAAGTTATATTTTTAAAAGATTTAAAGAAACAAGGAAAGAAAAATGAAATAAAAGAGGTTAGTGATGGATATGCTACTAACTATTTAATTAAAAATGGATATGCTGTTAAATATACCAAATCTAGTAGTGATAGACTTGATGCTGAAATTACACAAAATAAAATAAATGAAGAAAATAATATTAAGAATGCTACTGAAATTAAAAACAAATTAGAAAAAGAAGTTATATCTTTTAACGTTTCTACTGGTAAAGATGGTAAGGTCTTTGGTAGTGTTTCTAGTAAACAAATATGTGAAGAGCTTAATAAAAAAGGTTATAGAATAGATAAAAAACAAATTGTTATTACTGATAGTTTATCTTCTATCGGAATGTTTTATGTTGATGTTGTTTTACATAAGAAAGTTATTTGTAAATTGAGGGTTGAATTAAAAAGTAAGTAGGTGAAGTAATGAACAAAGAATTACCTAAAAATATTGAGGCTGAAAAAAATTTACTTGGCTCAATGTTTTGGTCATATGAATCTCTTCAAAAAGGCTGTGAAGAGGTTGATAGTGTTATATTTTATTTAGATAGTCATGCTAAAATATTTGATGCTATTAAGACTTTATATATTAGTAATACTCCTGTTGATATTAGTTCTATTACAACATATTTAATTAATTGTAATAGACTTAATGAGATAGGTGGTGTCCAGTATTTAAACGAAGTAGTTAACTCTGTTGCTACTGGGGCTAATATTGAATACTATATTAGTTTAGTTAGTGAAAAGTATACACTTAGAAAAATGATTGAAGTGGCTACTGATATAGTTAATAAAGCTACGAATAGTGAAATAAGTGCCTCTGATACTATTGATGAGGCTGAAAAAGAAATTCTTAATATTTCAAAATTTAGGAAGACTAGTGAATTTAGAAAAGTGCAGGATGTTTTATCTAAGGCACAAAGTGATTTGGAATTTATTGCTAAAAATGGTGGTAAATTAAATGGACTTACTACTGGCTTTGGTGAACTTGATGCATTAACACAAGGGCTTCATCCTACTCAGCTTATTATATTAGCTGCTAGACCGGCTGTTGGTAAAACTGCTTTTGCTCTTAATTTGGGATTAGCTGCTGCTAAAAATACTAAGAAAAATATTGCTATTTTCTCTTTAGAAATGCCTGCAGAGCAACTTATCATGAGAATGATTAGTTCTTTGGGACAAATTGATAATAAGAAACTTAGTACTGGTAAACTGGAAAATGAAGATTGGAAGAGATTTAATGAGGCTATTAGTATTTTAGCGGATACTAATATATTCTTTCATGATGCAGGTGGTGTTACTCCTAGTGAAATTAAAGCTAAGTGTAGAAGACTTGCTACTCAAGGTGAAGGACTTGGACTTGTTATAATTGACTATTTGCAGCTTATTGATTCTTCTTCAAGATATTCTGGCTCAAGACAGCAGGAGGTATCTGAAATATCTAGAGCGCTTAAAACTATGGCTTTGGAACTTGAAGTACCAGTTATTGCTTTGTCTCAGTTATCTAGAAGTGTTGAAAAAAGAGAAGATAAAAAGCCAGTACTTAGTGATTTGAGAGAGTCTGGTTCTATTGAGCAGGATGCTGATATAGTTGCGGCATTACATGCTCCTGATGTTGAGGTTCCTGTGGGTGATGAGGTACCTAATCCTATACAACTTATTATACTAAAACACAGAAATGGACCTACTAAAACTATTGATTTGTTATTTAAGAAAAAGACTTCGACATTTTTATCTATAAGGAAGGAGAATGGTGCTAGTGCAAACTAAAAAAATAAATTTTGGGGTAATTGCGTTTGCTATATTTCTATCGGTATTTGTTTTGGTTTTAACATTTACTACTTCTAGTGCTAGTGAACCTGTAGCGGTTTATACTGTTTATTTGGATGGTAAATCTATTGGTAGTGTTTCTTCAAAAGAAAGTTTTAATGATTATGTAAATAGTAAAGAAGAGGAATTAAAAAAGAAATATAATGTCGATACTGTTTATTCTCCTAAAGGGGTTGAAATAAAGAAGAATATCACGTATTATCCTTCTGTTAATAGTGATGTTGAAATTTATAATAAGATAATTAGTAATAAAAAATTTACTGTTCATGGTTATCAAATTACTATTGTTAGTACTGATGATGAGGATAATAGTAAGAAAACTTTGAACTTATATGTTTTGGATAAAAAGGTATTTGATGATGCAGTAGAAAATACTATTAAGGCCTTTGTAGACGAAGAACAATATGAAAAGTTTGTTACTGGTACACAAGAGGAAGTTAAAGATTTAGGTAGTATGATAGAAAATATTGATTTGCTTGAAAATATTACTTATAAGGAAACTTTAATTTCTACTGATGAGAAGATTTTTACTGATGTTGATGAACTTAGTAAATATTTGCTTTATGGTACTTTAGAAAAACAGGAAACTTACACTGTTAAGGCTGATGATACAATAGAATCTATTGCAAATGATCATAAATTAAATGTCAAGGAGTTTTTAATAGCTAATCCTGATTTTACTAGTGAAAATAATTTACTATATGAAGGTCAAAAGGTTAATGTCGGCCTTATTAATCCAGTTATATCTGTGGCAGTTGATGTTCATAGTGTTGGTGAAGAAGAAAGAACATATGATACTGAAATTCAATATGATTCTAGTCAGTATATTGGATATCAAGAAACTATTAGAGATGGTGAAAATGGTTTATATAGGGTTACTAGAAAGAGTCAATATGTTAATGGTCAATTACGTTCTGGTACTATTGCTAATTCTACTGAAATTAAACCTCCTGTCAATAGAATAATTGTTAAGGGTGAGAAATATGCTCCTAATGTTGCAGATTTAAGTTATTGGGCATGGCCAACGGAAAAGCCTTATACTATTACAACCTATTTTGAATATCGTTGGGGTTCTTTTCACGATGCTTTAGATATATATGTAGGATATGGTTCACCAATACACGCTGCGAATAATGGGGTTGTTGTTGATGCTAAAAATGGATGTTATCCAGGTGATACACGTTGCAATGGTGGAAGAGGCAATTATGTTATAGTTAATCATAATGTGGGTGGATATTACACTATTTATATGCATTTAAAAGAATACTATGTTAGTATTGGTCAAACTGTTGTAAGAGGTCAAAAAATAGCCGCTATGGGGAACACTGGTTATGTTGTACCTACGCCTAATTCAGGAAATCCTTATGGTGGCACCCATTTACACTTTTCTGTAAGAGTCGGTGGGCCTAATGCTACTCCGATAAATCCTCTAAGTTTATATTGATGAAAGTATCTGTTTTATCATCTGGTAGTAAGGGTAATACTACTTATATAGAAAGTAATAATGCAAAAATACTTATTGATTTAGGAAATACTTCAAAGTACGTAAAGGAAAAATTAGAGGATTTGGAAGTATCTCCTTCTGATATTGATGCTATATTAATTACCCATACTCATGTTGATCATATAGGTGGTTTAAAAATATTTGCTAAAAAATATAATATTCCAGTATATATTACTGAAGTGATGCATGAAACACTTGATTATATTGATAATTATAAATTGCTTGAAGATGAATTTGATATTAAGGATATTCATGTTACTGCGATTAAAACTTCACATGATGCTCCTGATTCAAGAGGATATATTATTAGTAATGATAATAAATCAATTGTTTATATTACTGATACTGGATATATTAATAAGAAGTATTTTGATATACTTAGTAATAGAGATTTGTATATTATGGAATCTAATCATGATGTGGAAATGCTTACTAATGGTAAATATCCTTTTAGTATTAGACAAAGAATACTATCTGATAAGGGACATTTATCTAATTATGATTCTTCAAAATATCTTTCTTCTTTTATAGGAGATAAAACTCATTATATATTACTCGCTCATTTATCACATGAGAATAATACTGAAGAACTTGCTTACAAAACACTGATTAATAGATTAAAAGAAGATAATAAACATGTTGACAATATAATTGTTGCTAAACAAAATGAGGAAACTGAGCTGATAAATGTATGATAAAATTAATATGTGTTGGGAAGATAAAAGAAAAATATTTGACTGATGGAATAAATGACTATTTTAAAAGAATTAATAAATATCATAAGTTTGAAATAATTGAAGTTGATGATTCTATACCTTCGATTGAAGAGAATAAGATAATGAAATATATAGATAATAAGGATTATGTAATTACTTTGGAAATTGAAGGTAAGAACTTGTCTTCTCCTCAATTTGCTGATAAATTAGATAAGACTTTTATATCTAATTCTAATATTACTTTTGTAATTGGTGGTTCTTATGGTCTTTCTGATAATATTAAAAATAGGTCTAATTATAAGTTATCTTTTTCAAATATGACTTTTCCACATGGCTTGTTTAGACTGATCTTTTTAGAGCAATTATATAGATGTTTTAAAATTCTTAATAATGAAACATATCATAAATAAAATTTTGTTTTTAAAATTAAAATGTAAATAGGGCTCGGGCTTCGCTCTATTTTTCTATTGATAAAAGTAGACTATTATGATAAAATATTTGTTGTAGAGGAGGCAGTATATGTACTGTAAAAATTGTGGTAATAAGCTAGATGATAATGCTTATGTATGTGTTAATTGTGGTGTTTTAGTGAACAATAATAAAAATAATAATAGTATTCCTTCAAGAGTATATAGAGAAAAGAAAAATAATGATAATAATGTAACTGGTATACTCAGTATTATATTTTCTTCATTGGCGGTTTTGGATGTGTTTGATTGTTTAACTACTGATATTAGCAGTGTTGGAATGTATACGAAAGTATTTGACAGAATTATTTATTTACTTGATTTTCTTAGTTTTTCTTTAACATTTATGGTGGTTGGTTTTATTTTATCGCTCATTTATAAGAATAAAACCTGCAATAAAGTTGGCCTTGGTTTATCTTTACTTGCTTTATTTCTTATTATAACTGAAGTTATGGTAGTGATTTTTTATTAATATGTATAATTTTGATTTTAAAAAGACTCTTGGACAAAACTTTTTAAAGGATGACAATATTGTAAATAAAATTGTTAATGCTACAGAATATAAGAAAAATAACTTAGTTATTGAAATTGGACCTGGTGCGGGTGCTTTAACTAAGAAATTGCTTCCAAAAGTTGATAGAGCAGTGTTATATGAAATTGACACTAGATTAGAGAAAATATTAAACAAGGAACTTTCTGAATATAATAATTATGACATTATATTTGACGATTTTTTAAATAGAAATGTTAATGACGATATAAGTAATTATAATTTTGATAATTTATATATTGTGGCTAATTTACCATATTATATTACTACTCCTATTATAAGTAAAATTATTGAAGACAAGATACCTGCTCGTGAGATTATAATTATGATTCAAAAAGAAGTTGCTGATAGACTATGTGCATCTGTTGGTACTAAAGAATATGGACAACTTACTGTTTTCCTTAATTATTTTTATGATATAAAGAAGGTTACTAATGTTAGTAAAAATTCTTTTGTTCCTAAACCTAAAGTTGATTCTGCTGTTATTAAGATGGTTAAAAAGGATAAACTAGAGTATGTTAAAGACTTAGATTTTTTCAGTAAAATAGTCAAAGATAGTTTTAGATTTAAAAGAAAAACTATTAAGAACAATTTATGTAATTATGATATGGAAAAAATAGAAAAAATACTTGAAAAATATAATTTTGATGTTAATACTAGGAGTGAAAATATTCCTTATTATGTATTTGTTGAAATAGCAAATGAGTTGTTGAAGTGATAACTCATTTTTGTTATATTTTATCATTTGATACATATAATTTTATGGGTGAGTATTATGTTTCAGGTTGGAGATTTAGTTACTAGAAAATCTTATGATAATGATATTATTTTTAGAATTATAAGTATTGATGATAATAATTATATACTTAAAGGTGAAGTTGTTAGGCTTTATGCGGACAGTCCTAAGGAAGATTTGAAAATTTATGGTGATGAAGAAAAAGATGACTTTGTACCAGAAATTGATGGATTTAGAAACTTGGATAGAAATGAGTATTTTTATTTACCAGGAAAGATTTTACATTTAGATCAAGATGTCTCTTTTATGAATAAGTGTATGGATTTTTATAAAAAAAATAGAATTAAAGCTTATGGTATATGTACTGATGGTAAAGATTTATCTAGTGTGGTTATGGATAATTTGAATAAATATAATCCGGATATTGTTGTTATTACTGGTCATGATGCATTATATCGTAAGAAAAGAAAAGATAATAGTTATAAAAGTAGTGATGAGTTTGTAACTGCGATTAAGACTGCAAGAAAATATGAAAATTCACATGAAAAACTTATTATAATAGCAGGAGCTTGTCAGTCTAATTATGAAGAATTAATTAAAGCAGGAGCTAATTTTGCTTCTAGTCCTAAGAGAATTAATATACATGCACTTGATCCTGCAATTATTGCTACTTGTCTTGCTTTTTCTGATAGAAATAAAGATATTGATTTGATAAAAATTCTTAATAAGACTAAATATGGTCCTGATGGAATAGGGGGGATTATTACTAAGGGTACTATGTATGTTGGGTATCCTAGATAATTATGACAATAGAAAAAATTAAAAATAATATAGATAGTAAGAAGGGAGATAATGTCAAGGTAGTTTATAATGGTAGTAGAAATAAAAGAGAAGAATATGAAGGAATTATAAAAGAGGTATATAACTATATATTTATTATTAAAACTGATGGTAATGAAGTTAAAAGTTTTAGTTATAGGGATGTTCTTACTAATACGATAGAATTATTTTTTGATAAAGTGTAAAATTTGTATAAAGTACTTGCAATTCTTTTATAAATAATATAAAATGTAATTAGAAAGTATTTTCTAGAAGGAGTTGATAGACATGAAGATTACTTCAGTTACTGTTCGTAAAATCGAAAAGGAAAATTCAAGAATGAAAGGAATTGCATCAGTACTTATTGATGACTGCTTCGCTGTACATGATATAAGAATCATTGATGGTGATAATGGTTTATTTATTGCTATGCCAAGTAAGCCTACTGCTACTGGTGGACATAGAGATACAGCACATCCTATTGACAAAGAAACAAGAAAGATGTTCGAAGATGCTATCTTTGAAGAATATAATAAGACTGAATAAGACTATTAGGAAAACTAATAGTTTTTTCATATTTATTTGTTTTTGACATATAATCTTTTAGGAGGATATATTATGGATAAAACAAGTAATATTGATAGTGGTTATAATCATAGTCTTTCTATTGCGGAAAGAAAAAGTATAGTTTTAACTGGGGTTAAGAAAATAGAAAGTTTTGATAGTGAAGAATTTTTGATGGAAACAACAATGGGATATTTAGCAATAAAGGGTAGTGAACTTGAAATTATTAAACTGGATACTTATCAGGGAAATGTTTCAATAAAGGGAAGAATAGATAGTTTGATGTATTTAGATAATGTTAGTGGTAAAAAAAATAAAGATGATTCTCTTTTGAATAAGTTATTTAAATGATATTAAAAATTCAAATATATTCTTTATTGTTTTCTTTCTTTTATGGAATATTTGTATTTTTTTTGTTAGAAATTAATTATAAATTATTATATACTGGTAAGATTATTTATAGAATTATTATATCTTTTTTATTTGTTATGTTTATTTCATTATTGTATTTTTATGGGTTACTTAAGATTAATAATGGTATTATTCATATATATTTCTTGATTGCTATGTTTACAGGTTATGTGTTATCTTTTGTCGTATATAGAAAAATTCATTGTAAAAAAAAATAAGTTATGCTATAATCTTAGTGTAAGAAGGTGATAACTTGGCTAAGAGTAAGAATACTAGGAAAAGTAAAATTAGTAAAAAGGCTAAACTTAGAATACTACTATTTTTTATTATTTTTGGTAGTATTATAGGTTCTCTTAGTTATAGTTTTTTTTCTAATGTTAATAAGATAGTTAGTATTAAAAAAGAAAAGCAAATTCTTAGTGATAGAATTGCGGAACTTACTGATGAAGAGGCTGTCCTTAATTCGGATATCAAAAAACTTGAAGATCCAGAATATGTGGCAAGGTATGCTAGAGAAAAGTATTTGTATTCTAAAGATGGAGAGCTTATTATTAGAATACCTGATGATGATTAGAAAAAAGGTTCTTCGAAATTAAGGAACCTGAAGTAAATTAGTTATGCAAATTTGGGAATACTATATTTTGTATGGTATTCTCTTTTTGTTTTTATAAATATATTTGTTATTATCATAATTCTGGATTTCATATTTATAAAATTTTTAAAATCAAAAGAAATTCTTTTAATTAATTTACAGGTGTTATTATTTCTTTCTATTACTATATGAATATTCTAAAATACAAAAAACTAGTTCTAATTTTTGAACTAGTTTTTATCCATATCTCTTTAATTTCGAAGAACTCTATTTATTTTTGGTATCTTCTTTTTTTGTATTCTTTTTTATTTTTTTATTTTCTTCTTTTGTTTGTTTTACTTCTTCTTGTTGTTCTTCTTTCTTTTCTTCTTTAGGTAAATGACCATGCTCTACTAGATAGTCAATTTCTTCCTTAGTAATTGTTTCTTCTTCAAGTAAAGTATTTGCTATTAAAGATAATAAATCTTTATTTTCAGATATGATTTTTTTAGTTTTTTCGTAGCAGCTATTGATTATTGAACGCATTTCTTCATCTATTTCGTGTGCTACTGTATCTGAAATATTTCTATTTTTTGTATAATCTCTACCTAAGAATGTGTTGCCATCTGGTTCTTCAAGCATCATTGGTCCTAAAGAACTCATACCATATTCTGTTACCATACCTCTAGCTATTTTTGTAGCTTTCTTAAAGTCATCTTGAGCTCCTGTTGTTACTTCGCCAAATGTTACTTCTTCAGCAACTCTTCCTCCGAGTAAACCGCATATTGATTCTAGTAATTCATTTTTTGTATAATTGAATGATTCTTCTTTTGGAGTCATCATTGTGTAACCACCAGCGTGGCCTCTTGGAATTATTGTTATTTTTTGTACTTCATTTGCACCATCTAGTTTTAATCCCATTACGGCATGTCCGGCTTCATGGAAAGCAACTAATTTCTTTTCTTTATCGGTGTATTTCTTTGTTACTTTAGCAGGTCCCATTAATACTCTATCTGTTGCTTCGTCTATTTCAGCCATTGTTATTTCTTTTTTATTTCTTCTAACTGCTAGTAAAGCTGCTTCATTAAGTAGGTTTTCTAGGTCTGCTCCTGAAAATCCTGGAGTTCTTTTTGCAAGATATTCTAGAGTTATATTTTTAGCTAAAACTTTATTTTTAGCATGTACTTTTAATATTTCTATTCTAGCATCTTTGTCTGGAAGACTTACTGTTACTTGTCTATCAAATCTTCCTGGTCTTAATAATGCTGGGTCTAATACATCAGGTCTATTAGTAGCGGCAATTATGATTATTCCTTCATTGGCACCAAAACCATCCATTTCTGTTAATAATTGGTTTAAAGTTTGTTCTCTTTCGTCATGGCCACCACCTAAGCCTGTTCCTCTTTGTCTACCTACGGCATCTATTTCATCAATGAATATTAAACATGGAGCATTCATTTTTGCTTGTTTAAACATATCTCTTACTCTTGATGCACCAATACCTACGAATAATTCTACAAAGTCAGAACCACTTATATAATAGAATGGTACTTTGGCTTCTCCTGCTACAGCACGTGCTAGTAATGTTTTACCTGTTCCTGGAGGGCCTACTAATAGAACTCCTTTTGGTATTCTAGCTCCCATACTAGTAAATTTCTTTGGATTTTTTAGGAAGTCTATTAATTCTTGTACTTCTTCTTTTTCTTCGGTTAATCCTGCGACATCTTTGAATGTAGCTCTACTTTCTTCAACTAACTTAGCTCTTGATTTTCCAAAGTCCATGGACTTGTTTCCACCACCAAGTTGTCTTGTAAATATCCAAACGGTAACTCCTGCTAAAATAACGATAGGAACGATATCTACTAATACGGCAAGCCAAGATGATGCTTCGGCATCTGTTTTAATTTTTAACTCAAAGTTACTTGTTCCTTCTTTAGCGGCTGTTATTTTTGAAATGAATTCTTCTGACTGTGGTAAATAAAGTATAAAGCTTTCATTATCAGCATAATCAGATAATTTTCCTTCGAGCATATATGTTTCAGTACGAACTTTTGGAGTTATTGTTAATTCTGTTACTTTTCCTCCATTTAAGTCTTTCATGAATTCGTCATATGATAATTCGTTAACTTTAACATCAAACATTTTAAATACTATTAAGCATCCTATAATAAATACTAATAAAAATGCATATGGTGCTAAACTCTTTTGTATATTTTTTTTATTCATAATTTTCCTCTCCTTCTTTGCACTCTATTATTATATCATACTTTTCATTTTTTTTAGAACAAAATTTACTTTTTTTAATACCTGGTATCCAAATTATATTATTATTACTATCTACTAGTAATGGGTAGGTTATTCTTTTTGATATTGGTAATTTATTTTCAATCATTATTTCTTTTATTTTCTTTTTATTATTGCTTCCTTTTAGTATTATGTAATCTCCATCTATTCTATTTCTAAAATAAAGAGGAAATGTTATATTACTTTTATCTATTCTACATATATAATTGCTATCATTTTCGGTATTATCTATTATACTAAACTTTAGGTTGTTGATAATTAGACTATCAGTTAATTCTATTTTATAGTTATCTATATTTGATGTGTTTTCTTTTATTAATAGTTTATCATATTCTTTTACTATTACTTTATTATTTGGTAAATTTAAGCTTAGATTTGGTTTGTTATTATTTATTAAATTGATAATACTATTTATATGTTTTTCTGTTACTATGCTGCTTTCATTTGAATAGATGTTGTTTAATATATAATATAGGGTATTTTTTATTAGAAAATTATCTAGTTTTAACAATTCATCTATATATATTATATTGTTATTATAAATGTTATTTATATTCTTCTTTACTAAAAATTTTATATAATTATCATATTCCAGTAGAGTATTAGAATATTTTAAGAATTTTTTGTGGACATCTTTGTCTTCTTCTTTTAATAGAGGAAGTATTTTTTTTCGATATCTATTTCTAGTATAATCTGTATTTGTGTTAGAACTATCAATAAAATATGTGATATTATGTGATTTATTATAATTTATAATATCTTCTTTTGTTACTTTTAATAGGGGCCTTATTATTTGATAATTTTTTACATTACTTATTTCTTTAATACCGGCATAGCCTTCAAGGTTGGATCCACGGACTATTTTCATTAATACTGTCTCTATTTGATCGTCGCCATGGTGGGCAAGAAATAGTTTGGTAGAATGATATTTTGATAATATTTCTTCGTAGAAGTTATATCTTTTTTTTCTGGCTTCATTTTCGAAGTTTGTTTCTTTGTATTCTGTGATTTTCATGCTTTCAAAGATTAAATTATGTTCTTTGCAGTAATCTTTTAAATATTTTTCTTCGGTAGCACTTTCTTTTCTGACATTGTGATTTATGTGGCATACTACTATTTTGTTTGTCTTTTGTTCTAGTAGATTTAATAAACACATAGAATCTGGTCCTGAAGATACTCCTACTACTACGAAATTATTATCAAAAATAATGTTATCTAAAATATGTTCCATAGTTTCCTCCTTTGTCATATATTATAGCAGATATTATAGAAAAAAAGAATATTTATTTTATTTTTATAATAAAAGTATACATTTTTTGGATGTATACTTTGTTTTATTTTTAGTTCATTTTTATTAGATAATATTTTTTCTTACCTTTTCTTATTATGTGATATTTTCTAGTATTTGTTATCTTATGATTTTCATCATTTATTATATCACCATCTAATGATATGGCATTATTTGATAGGAATTCTCTTGCTTCTCTTCTTGAAGAGGCGATACTATTGTTTACTAATATATTTAGGATTATATCTTCGTCTACATTATATGTTGGTACTCCCTTGAAGGCTAATTCTATTTCGCTATCTGTTAATTCTTTGATGTTGCCTGTGAATAATGATTCTGATATTTTAACAGCGGTATCAGCATCTTCTTTGCTATGAATATCTTTTACTACTTCATAGGCTAATGTTTTTTGAGCTAATCTAAGTTCTGGTTTTTCTTCATGTTTTTTCATGATATCTTCGATTTCTTTTTTGGTTAGGAAAGTGAATACTTTTAGGTATTCTAATACTTTGGAGTCATCAGCATTTATTAGGTACTGATATATTTCATAAGGAGAAGTTTTTTCTTTATCTAGCCATAGAGCATTACCTTCTGATTTTCCGAATTTATGTCCAGTAGCATCTAAAATAAGTGGCATTGTAAAGCCATAGGCTTCTTTACCTAATTTTTTTCTTATTAGTTCGATACCGGTAGTTATATTTCCCCACTGATCTGATCCTTCGACTTGCATAATGCAGTTTTTTGTTTCATATAGATGCATAAAGTCATATCCTTGAAGTAACATATAAGAAAATTCTGCATAAGTGATACCACTTTCTAGTCTTCTTTGAATGATATCTTTACTTAACATATAATTTATATTTATATATTTTCCGATATCTCTTAGGAATTCTAGGAATGTGTAATCTTTTGTCCATGAGTAGTTATCTACTAATTCGGCTTTTCCATCAAATAATCTATCTATTTGATTTTTGATACTTTTGATGTTTTTATCTACTGTTTCATAAGATAGTATTTCTCTTTCGGCAGTTGGTCTTGGATCACCGATTCTTCCTGTTGCACCACCACATAATAGTATTGGATGGTGGCCGTATTTGGCTAATCTTTTAGCGGTTACTAATGAAGAATAGTGGCCGATATGCAAGCTATCAGCAGTTGGATCTGTACCCCAATAGAATGTTATTGGTTCTCCGTTTAATACTTCTTCAAGATTATCTCCTGCTACATCTTTTATTAGTCCTCTCCAGACTAAATCATCATATAATTTCATAATATTCCTCCTTCTTTAAATAAAAAAAGATGGTATCAAAAGGACGAACTAGTCGTGGTACCACCTTTATTTACAATATAATTATTGCCTTGATATGATAACGGTATTTACCGATTAAACTCTTAATATGTAATTTCGTTATTTTACTTTGTTAATTTCCACCTAACATTAACTCTCTATATGGTAAGTAAAATAATTACTTGGTATTAGTCGTTGTTTAATAATATGTCTAAATTGTAGTATATTTTGTTTTGATTGTCAATATTAATTTGTGAAAAAGTTTTTTTATTGTTGTTTCACTTTAAGCCAAGGTCTTAAAGTGTTTATTTGAGCCAAGATATTGTCTCAAATAAAGGGCTATTATATATAAGCAGGAAATATATATTTAGATATTATTTGGTATTATTAATTTACTTTTCTATATTTTTATTATATAATATTTAGAGAAATGAGGGATTATTCTATGATAGATAGATTAGAAGCTACATTAAAAAGATATAATGAGATAGGGGAAGAGTTATCTAGTCCTGAGATTATATCTGATATTAAGAAAATGACTCTTCTTTCTAAAGAGAGAACTAGTTTAGAGAAGACAGTAGAAGTTTATAAAGAGTATAAGAAGGTATTATCTGATATTGAAGAGGCTAAAGAATTACTTAGTGATAAGGATATGGCTGCATTTGCTAAAGAAGAACTTGCTGAAGCAGAAAGCAAGAAAAGTAAATTAGAAAGTGAACTTGAAATTCTTCTTATACCACACGACCCTAACGATGAAAAGAATGTTATTGTGGAAATTAGAGGGGCTGCTGGGGGAGATGAAGGTAATATCTTTGCGGGTGATTTATTTGATATGTATAGTAAATATGCTGCGAATAATGGGTGGAAGATAGAGATACTTAATGCTACTGCTGGTACCGCTGGTGGATATTCACAAATAGAGTTTATGGTTAAGGGTGATAGTGTTTATTCTAAACTTAAGTATGAAAGTGGTGCTCATAGAGTACAGAGAGTACCTGCTACTGAGAGTCAGGGTAGAGTACATACTAGTACTGCTACTGTACTTGTTATGCCTGAAGCTGAAGAGTTTGATTTTGAACTTGATGAGTCTGAAGTTAGAATTGATATAACTAGAAGTAGTGGATGTGGTGGACAAGGTGTTAATACTACGGATAGTGCTGTTAGACTTACACATATTCCTACTGGTATTATTGTTTATTCTCAGACTGAAAGAAGTCAGATTAAGAATAAAGAACTTGCTTTTAAAATACTTAAAACTAGGCTATATGATATGAAACTTAAAGAACAAGAAGAAAAGAATGCTGCTGATAGAAAAGTTAAGATTGGTACTGGAGATAGAAGCGAGAAAATAAGAACCTATAATTATCCACAGAATAGAATTACTGATCATAGAATTGGTTATACTTCAATGAATCTTGATAGAGTTATGGATGGCGATATGGAAGATTTAATTGAGGCTTTAATTAATGAGGATCAAAAAAAGAAATTAGAGGGTAGTATCTAATAATAAAATATGAATGATATTGAATATTTAAGAAAATACCTAAAAGATAAAGATTTTGATACGGCTTTAAAAGAATTAGAAAGCGGGATACCTGTTCAGTATATAGTTGGCAATACTAATTTTTATGGTTATGATTTTAAGGTTAATAAGAATACTTTGATTCCTAGATTTGAGACAGAGTTATTAGTAGAGAAAACTTATAATTATATTAAGAAATATTTTAATAGAGATAATATTAAAATACTTGATATTGGTACTGGTAGTGGGTGTATTGCTATTACTTTGAATAAATTATTAAATAATAGTGATATTACTGGTATAGATATATCTAGTGAGGCATTAGAAATTGCTAAAGAGAATAATATTAATAATAATACTAATGTTAAGTTTATCGAAAGTGATATTTTTTCTAATGTTTCTGATAGGTATGATGTTATTATTAGTAATCCTCCTTATATTAGTTATGGTGATACTGAGGTTATGGATATTGTTAAGAATAATGAACCACATTTGGCATTATATGCTAAAGATAATGGATTATATTTTTATGATAAGATTATTAAAGATAGTAGTAAGTATTTGAATGATAAATTTATTATGGCTTTTGAAATTGGCTATAAACAAGGAGAAGATGTTGTTAAAATAGTTAATAAATACTATAAAGATATCAACATATCTGTGGAAAAAGATTATAGTGGTAGAGATAGATTTGTTTTTATTTGGAATCATTAGTTTTTACTAGTGATTTTTTATATTGACTTTTGTAAAAAAAGTCTATATAATACTATGTGATTTAGATGTTTTGAATTGCTTATATTTTTGGATGTCAGTAAAGGTACTGTAGGAGGTATAGCAATGAATAACAAAATTAAAGAATATCTAAATCAAAATAAATCTTTGACATTCAATAATCTTCTTTTTTCTTACATAGATGCTGAAGGTTATAAGGATGCGGAGGTTTATAAAAGAGCAGATATAGATAGAAAATTATTTTCTAAAATAAGATGTAATAGTAATTATATTCCTAAAAAAAACACTGTTATTAAGTTATGTCTATCTTTATCACTAGATAAAAATAGATTTAATAACTTACTTTCAAGTGCGGGGTATAGTTTAAGTAAAAATAATAATTTTGACTTAGTTATATCTTATTGTATAGAAAATGATATTTATGATATTAATATTATAAATGAATATCTATATACTTATGCTGGTGTTATTTTATAAAAATAACATTGTCTCTTTTGAAGAGACCTTTTTTTATTTTGGAGTGATATAATTGTATACGAAAACGGAGGTAATATATATGAAAACAAATATTTCAGAATTAATGAATATAATAGCGGATGAGGAAAAGAAGTTTGTCAATATAACTTCTTATATTGAGGAGAGAATTTTCAATGAAACTATTATTGAATTGGATGGAAGGGTTAATGTCATTAAAGACTATAAGAAAGATTTTGAGGAGGCTATGAAGGAGCAAGAGGATATTTTGAAAAAGATATCTAAATTAAAAGCTACTTTGTATGAAAAAAACAATTCATTTAAGTTATCTGATGGTAGAACTATTCAAGATGCTATCATTGATAACACTTATTTGAGAAGATTAAAATCTTCTTATGATAATATGTTAAAATACAAGGATTCTAAAAAAAGAATTACTGAGGTTAACAATTCTTATTTTGATTGTTATGAGGTTAATTATGACTCTGATGAAATAAGAAAAAAATCTAAGGCATTAGAAAAACAAATACAAAGAACTGACTTTGAAATATCTAAGTTAAACTCTATTGAGTTTGAAATTTCTTTGTAATATAAGTGGTCTCCTTAAGTTATTTTAGGAGTTAAATTGAAATAACTATTTCAAGCCATTACTATCTATTTTGAATCTTTATATCTGTATATCTTAGGTTTAGAGAATTTTAACAGTTTAAATTTATTTATTACATTTTATTTTTTTATTATAGTTTACAATTAAAATTGTTTATAAAAAGTTATTTTATTTATTTTACGATATTTTGTATTTGAGGTAGATAGGGAAAGAAGCATCGTTTAGGTGCTTCTTTTTATGTGTTTGAATTATTTTCTTCTTGGAATACTGCTTCTAGATCTTTGTAATTTGATTCTGCTGATGGTTCTGTTCCTTTTAGATAGAAGAACATTTCTTTATTTGGAGTTTCATCAGTAGCTAGGGCTCCTGTTATGGGATCAGTTAATACTCCAACAACATTGTTTGGTATTTCATACCAGGATGCTTCTTTTTGCTTGAAGTATGATTCCATGGTATCTATCCAAATATTTTTATGATGGGAGTATTCACTACTATCTATTTTGGTATTGTTATCATAACCATTCCATACTCCTAGTACAACGTTTTTGTTATAACCCATTATTAATAGGTCTGTATCTGTTGTACCTGATTTAATGGCATATTTATGGGTTATTTGTGGTAATAAAGATATTAGTGTGGGATAGTTATAATTTATGAAGTTTTTGTTATAGGTGCTTGTTAACATTTCATTTAATATATAGGTAAGACTTGGATTTAGTAGTAGTTCTTTTTCTTCTTTGTTTTCATAGAGAATATTTCCTTTAGAGTCTTCTATTTTTTTTATGAAATGCGGAGTTGTTTTATAACCTAAACTGGCAAAACATGAATAGGCACTAGTCATTTCTATTAGACTTATTTCACTAGTACCTAGAGCTAGTGATGGTACTTCGGATAGATTACTTGTTATACCTAGTCTTTTTGCAGTATTTATTAAATTATTTTCTCCGAGAAATAGATGTGTTTTTACGGCATATATGTTGTCTGAGTAGGCAATAGCGGCTTCCATTGATATTGGACCTTCGGCATATTTATCGTTATAGTTTTTTGGACTATAATTTTTACCTCCTGAGAAAGTGAAAGTGGTTTTTTCACTTGTGAATGATGACGAGGCGGTGAAACCACTTTCTAGGGCAGAGTAATATAGTAGTGGTTTCATAGTGGATCCTACTTGTCTTTGAGATTTGGTAGCTCTATTGAACTGCGATTTACTATAATTGTTTCCGCCAATTAGGGCTAGTACTCCTCCGGTATTTGGGTCCATCATAATAGCGGCTGTTTCTACTTTGGTATCGTCATTTATATAACTATATACTGAGTCTTCAAGTGATTTTTGAGCGGTGGCATCTAAGGTGGTATATATTTTTAATCCTCCTGTTTCTATTGTGGATGCAGGTACTTCAGTAATGCTTTTTAACTCTTCAAGTACTGAATCTCTAAAGTAGTTTATACTAATATAATTAGAGTTTTCTTTTTTACCAATTATTTTTAATTCTGTATTTAAGGCTTCATTATATTCTTCTTTGGTTATTTTTTTGTTATTTAACATTAATTTTAATACTATTCTTTGTCTTTCTTTGGATAAATTATAATTTTTTACTGGGGAGTAGTTATTGGGAGACTGTGGTATTCCAGCGAGAAGAGAGGCTTCTGCAAGAGAAAGGTCTTTGGATGATTTACCGAAATAATATTTACTGGCTTCTTCTATTCCAAATACACCACCATAGTTAATTGTATTTAAATAGCCTTCGAGGATTTCATCTTTGGTATAGTGAACTTCTAGTTCTACTGCTAGAAGGGCTTCTTCTAGTTTTCTTTCCCAAGTTTTATCAAAGTTTAGAAAGAGATTTCTAGCATACTGCTGTGTTATAGTGGAAGCTCCTTCACTTTTATTACCTTTTATTATATTGGTTACGAAGGCTTTAGCTATTCTAATGTAATCAAAACCAATATGTTTATAAAAATATTTGTCTTCAGTACTAATTGTGGCATCAATGACATTTTTACTTATTTTATCTAGTGATATCCATTCATCATCTGTTTGAGATACTAATTTACTTTCATTATCATATAAATAATATGACTGTGATTTATTTATTTCCATTTTGGGTGTTAGGAAACAATAGATATATACACCGAGATTTCCTAGTATAAAAATTATTATTGGTATTGAAATTATTTTGATTATTTTTTTTACTTTTTTATTCATAATATCCCTCATTTTAAGCATTTTACTTTTGCATTTATTATTATGTTAAAAATTTATTAAAATATGTTGTATTTTTTTTAAAGATATGGTAATATTACACTTGAATGTTTGGGAGTGATATTATTCGTATTAAAGTTAAGGGTTATTTGAGGAATATTACTGATAATGAAATATTTGAATTTGAAGAAAAAGGTATTAAAAATAAAGATAAAATTACTTTTAATAATAATGATATTAAGTATTCTATTAAATGTAATGCTGATGAAATTATGATGATAAGAGATGGCAATGATTTTGTTAACACTTTTATTTTTAATAATAATAGTAGTAAAAGTAACTATTTACTTAAAGAAAATGGTTATGATATGGATATGGAAGTTAATGTTAGTAATATGGAATCTAATGATAAATTAATATATATTGAATATGAAATTGTTAGTACTTCTTGTAAGTATGAACTTAGAATAGAAATGAGTGAGATGTTATGAGTATAAAAAATAAATTACAGAGTATTATTAAAAATAGTCTTCCTATGGATTTAGATATTAATAAGATAGTTATTGATATTCCTAAAGACAAGAAAAATGGTGATTATTCTACTAATGTGGCTTTTTTACTTACTAAAGAACTTAAAAAGAGTCCAATGTTAGTTGCAGAAGATATTGCTAATAATATTAAAGATGAAATGATTGAAAAAGTAGAGATTGCTAATCCTGGATTTATTAATATATTTTTATCTAAGAAGTTTTTACTTGATAATATTAATAAGATATTAGAGGAAGATAAAGACTATGGTAGAAATAATTCTGGTAATAATGAGAAGATAAATATTGAATATGTGTCCGCTAATCCTACTGGTACTTTACATATTGGTCATGGTAGAGGTGCTGTATATGGTGATAATCTATCTAAATTAATGTCTTTCTGTGGATATGATGTTACTAGAGAATATTATATTAATGATGCTGGTAATCAGATGTATAATCTTGGAGTATCTATTAAAGAGAGATATAAAGAGAGATGCGGACTTGAATGGGAACTTCCTGAAAATGGTTATCATGGTAAAGAGATTATTCAATTAGCGGAATCTTTGTATGATACTTATGGTGATAGTAAATTAGATGAAGATATACCTTTCTTTAAAAAGGCTGGACTTGATATTTTACTTGATGGTATTAAGAAAGATTTAGATAAGTTTAGAGTTAATTTTGATGTGTTTACTAGTGAACAATCTTTATATGATAGGGGACTTGTTGAAAATACTTTGAATAAACTTAAAGATAGTGGTAAATGCTATATTAGTGATGATGCTTTATGGCTTAAGACTACTGATTTATATGATGAGAAAGATAGAGTACTTATTAAGAGTGATGGTAATTATACTTATTTACTTCCGGATATTGCTTATCATAGTGATAAATTAAATAGAGGTTTTAATAGACTTGTTGATGTACTTGGTTCTGATCATCATGGTTATATTAATAGATTAAGATCTTCTTTAGAGATGGTTGGATATGATTCTAGTAAACTTGAAATTAAGATACTTCAAATGGTAAGATTACTTAGAAATGGTGAAGAGGTTAAGCTTAGTAAGAGAACTGGTAAGACTATTACTCTTAATGAATTAATTGAAGATGTTGGTGTTAATGCTGCAAGATATTTCTTTGCTTCAAAAAGTTTGGATACTCAAATGGATTTTGACCTTGATTTAGCAGTTAAGAATAGTAATGAAAATCCTATTTACTATATTGAGTATGCCAATGCAAGAATTAGTTCTATTCTTAAAAATAAAGAAGTAGAAAAGATTGATAATTATAGTACTATGGATAATGAGACTGCATATACTATTTTGAATAAACTTATGGAATTTGAAGATGTACTAATTAATGCTGCATCAAGAGAATTACCACATATGGTGGCTAATTACTTGTATGAACTTGCTAGTTTGTTTCATAGTTATTATTCTAAAGAAAAGATTGTTACTGAAGATATAGAGTATACTAAAGAGAGACTAGCATTTATTAAGGCAATTAAGATTGTTATGAATAATGCTGCGAATATATTAGGTTTAATACTTAGAGAGGAAATGTAGGAGGATTAATATTATGTTAAGTGAAATGAGTAAAGAACAATTAGAACTTCTTTCTTATACTAAGATTGCAGAAATGTATTTGAAAGAAAATAAGAAGACTATGAATACTGCTGATTTATTCAGAGAAGTATGTAAATTATTGGATTTAGATGAGAGAGAATATGAAGATAAGATAGCTGACTTTTTTGAGTCTTTAACTACTTCTAAAGAGTTTATATTACTTAATGATGGTAATTGGGATTTGAGAGCTAATCATAGTGTTAAGATTGATATGGATGATATTTATGATGAATCTGATTCTGATGATGAAGTATCTGATTCTGAAGATGATGATATTGAAATGGGTGAAGAAGATAACTACGAAGATGATAGTTATGATAAAGATATTGATGATGATGACTTGGTAGATGATGATTATAATGATTTATCAATAGTAGATGAAGATGAACTAGATAGTGAAAACTAGTTCTTTTTTATTACCTCTTAAGCCAAGGTCTTAAGAGGCACAATAGAGCCTAGTGTCTCTATTGTGAAGAATTTATGTATTAAATTAATTCCTGGTATATAGATTATGCTTCTATATGATAGATTTTATTTTAAGACTTAGAATAAGGCTTAAAATAACAGTGAGAGACTTACATAGTAAGGCTCAAACTGAATATAAAGAATAAAATATATTGTTAGTACATAGAATTATGTGGAGGAATAATTCTATGAAGAAGAAGATTAAGGTAGGTATACCTAGAGCATTTTTATATTATAGATATTATATACTATGGAAGAATTTCTTTGGGATAATAGGATGTAGTATAGTACTTAGTCCTAATACTGATAGTGATATTATTAAGGCAGGAAATAGTTTATCAGTAGATGAATCTTGTCTTCCTAGTAAGATATATTTAGGTCATATTAGTTATTTATGTAATAAATGTGATTATATACTAGTACCTAGAATATATAGTTATGGTATAAAGAAAAGAGTATGTGTTAAGTTTAATGGTATTTATGATGTTGTTAATAATTTGTTTTCTAATATTAAGATATTAGACTATAATATAGATAATTTAAAATTTAGGTATGAATTATTTGGTTTTATTAAGATGGGACTAAGATTAAATAAAAATATATTTAGAATTATTTATGCTTATATTATTGGTAAGATAAGACAATATAGATATAATAAAACTCTTATATTAAAACAAAATAAGATAATGAGAAGCAATAGATTAAAAATACTTATTGTATCTCATCCTTATATTGTTTATGATAAGTATTTATCTAGTAATATTATTAATTATTTAAAAGATGAAGATATTGATATATTGTATTCTGATAGAATGAATAGAAAAGAAGCAATTTATTATGCTGAAGAAGAATCTAATACTTTATATTTTTTATATTCTAAAGAGAATATTGGTAGTGCTTTTTATTATAAAGATGTAGTAGATGGTATTATATTTTTATCAGCATTTCCATGTGGTACAGATAGTTTGGTTAATGAACTGGCTATTAGAAAACTTAAGAATATACCATGTATTAATATTATATTAGATGATAGTACTTCTACTTCGGGATTATATACTAGATTAGAGAGTTTTGTTGATATTATAAAGGTAAGGCATGATAATGGGTAAGGTTATATCATTCCCACATTTGGGTAATTATTATATAGTATTTAATTATTTTCTTAGTAGAGCATTAAAGTGTAAAGTAATTATTCCTCCTAAAAGTACTAGAAAGACTATAGAACTTGGTAGTAAATATTCTCCTGATTTTGTATGTGTACCTTTTAAATATAATTTAGGTAACTATATTGAAGCACTTGATATGGGAGCTAATGTTCTTGTTCAAGGTGGTGGTGGTTGTAGATATGGTTATTATGGTGAGTTACAAGAAAAGATACTTAGAGATTTAGGTTATGATTTTGAGTTTTATAATTTAATTTATGATAATCATATTTCTCTTAAAAAAGGGTATAAGTTTTGTAAAAAGATGAATAGAAAGTGTAATATATTTAGTCTTATGTATTATCTTATTAATAGTTTAGTTATGATTATATTTATTGATAAGATAGAGAGGTATATTAGACTTAATATGGGATTTGAAGTAGTAAAAGGAGAGTTTGAAAGAGTAGAAAAGGAATATTTAGATAGTTTTAAAAATAATGGAATTATTAAGAATATTATTATGTATTTTAGATATAGAAAGAAGTTTAGAAATATTGATATTAATAAACCTAGTAACCCTCTTAGAGTTAGAATAGTAGGAGAATTATTTTCTCTTATTGATTCTAATACTTCGTTTGATATTGAAAGAAAACTAATTAAAATGGGAGTAGAAGTATATAGAGATACTGATCTTACTTATTTACTTATTACAAAGAGATTTATTCTTAATAGAATGATTAGAAAGGGTAAGAGATATCTTAAATATCATTTAGGGGCTGATGGGACCGCAAGTGTTGTTAGAAGTATTGATTCTACTTATATGGATGGTATCTTGCATTTGAAGAGTTTTGGTTGTGCTCCGGAAATATCAGCGATGAGTATTTTACCTAAGATATCTAATGAATACAAAATACCTATATTATATTTTAGTTTTGATTCTGAAGATAATGAAGTAGGGGTAGATACGAGGCTAGAGGCTTTTTATGATATGATTAAAAGAAGAAATAATGGTTAGTTTCTTCTTTTTTAATATAAATTTTTATAAAATTATTTGTATCTTAAAAAATATATGGTATAATGGATATTGAATAAGAAGGTGTTTATATGAGTGTAGGAATTTTTCTTTTATTAATGTGTATTTGTTTGGGATTAATATATATAGTGCATAAGTATTTTGATAAACATGAATTTTATATACTTGCTATTATTTATACTATTTTATCATTTATTATGTCTTTTAAATTAGTTAATATATTTGGAATTGATATTAATCTTGGTATTATATTTTCTTCAGGATTACTTGTTATACTTTACTATTTTGTTAATAGGTATGGTAAGGGTGAAGATAAGAAGTTAATTACTACGATTGGTGTTAGTACTATTTTGTTTGGTATTATACTTTTACTTAATACTTTTATTGTTCCTTCACTTGGTGATAAAAATTCTATTATATATCAAGAATTGATATTTAATAATATGCCTATTCTTATATTATATCCAATATCTTTAATTGGTACATTACTTTTTAGTAGTTATACTTTTAATGAACTAAAAAAAGAAAATAGTAAAAGACTTATTAAGACTATACTTACAGTAATTGGTATTTTGTTTGCTGATGTATTTGTATTTATGTATTTTAGTTATGCTTTTATTATTAGATATGATACTTCGATGATGATTACTTTGGGTAATTACTTGGTTAAATCTATTGTAACTATAATATACTTACTTATTGTCAATAAGATGTTTGAAGTAAAGAAGGTGAAATAATGAATTATATTGTTTTAATTACAGAGATACTTCTTACTTTCTTTTTGATATTCTTAGCATATAAAATGGGTAAGAAAGATGGCTTATATTTGGGTATAGTTTTATTTAGCTCTATTTTATGTGTAATGTTATTTAAGATGGTTAATATGTTTGATTTTGATGTTAATATGGGTATTCCTTTTATAGTGGGAATATTACTTCTTAATAACATTATTGTTCATAGATATGGATTTGATGAGATGGCAAGAATACTTCGTACTTTTGGTATAGCATATGTTCTTGCTTATATGATTATTATGATTACTACTTTAACTATTGGTAGTAAGTATAATTTGACTAGTAATGATAGTTATAATCTGTTATTTGGATATGATTTATCTAATATTAGATATTTTATTGGAGGCCTTCTGTCAATTGGTATGATTATATGGATGGGTAGTAATATTTATGATGATATTAGAAAGAATAAAAATAATATTATATTTAATAATATTGGTTCAATATTGGTAGTTTTATTTATTGAAAGTATTATTTTTGTTAGTATAGCACATATTGGTAATTATTCAGTAGTAGAACTATTTGGTATGGTTGTTATTAGATATTTGATAGAGGTTGTAATTGGTTTATTGGGATTAATACCAGTATATTTGATTGTTAAAAGAAAAGATAAGTAGGTGAATGTAGTATGAGAACAAGAAAACAAGAATTAGTAAGTGACGATTTAAAGCCTTTTGTATGTGGAATTATCAAGGAGTATAGAGAAAAGTATAATTATTCTTTGGAGGATTTAGCTAGGGCTTTAAATTATAAAAAGAATAGACAAACATTACATAAGTATGAGACTGGTACTCTTAATATTCCTTATGAAATATTTTTTGATATAGCTGAGATATTTAATATTAATTCAGATGTTATTAAAGATATTCCTATGACTAAGGAAGAGGAAGAATTATTCGAGAAGAAACTTATTAAGAATTATGTTAATACTTTTAATGGTAATAAAAATGTTACTTCAAGAGGAGAAAAGATTGTTAATACTTATAAGAATGCTTCATATGAACCTGTCAGTAAGCAGTGTGCGTTGTCTATTAAGCTTACTGATGATTCAATGGCTCCGATATATTTAAAAGGAGATAGAATATTCTTTAGAAAGAAAGATAGTTATAATAATGGTGATGATATTGTTATTGCTGTTAAGGGTAATACTTTATCTGTTAGAAGACTATATAAAAGTAATAAGGCTATTATTCTTCAGGCAATGAATCCTAAGTATCAAACTATTGTAGTTAATGTCTTTTCAGAAGATATGATACTTGGTAAAGTTGAAACTATGAGTAGGGAAGTAAGATAAAATAAAAAAGGCTTCAATATGAAGTCTTTTGTTTTTCTTTTTAAATTAGTTTAAAGCGTCTTTTAATTTGCTTCCAGCTTTGAATCCTGGAACAACTCTAGCAGCGATTTTAACTGTTTCACCAGTTTGTGGGTTTCTTCCTTCTCTTGCTTCTCTCTTTTTAGCAGTGAAAGTACCAAATCCTACGAAAGTTACTTTTCCTTCTTTTTTAAGTCCTTCAGTAACTCCTTCAATCATTGCTTCTAATGCTCTTCCTGCATCAGCTTTTGTTAAATCAGCTTTTTCAGCTATAAATTCTACTAATTCTGCTTTTGTCATTTTTATTACCTCCATTTGTGTAGTGTAAACATATTATGTTTACTACATTAAAGATACCATATAATCATAATAAAATCAAGGGTTTTAAAGTAAATTAGATAATATTTTTGAAAAGTTAACCGGTTGTATACCAATATTTAATTAAAAAATTAGCATACTTTTAATTAATGTAGTTATAATAATAATATGTTGTTGTCAGTTCGTTTTTGTTATGCTATAATAAAGGTGATTTGGAGGACGATAATATGAAATTTAATACAAGAAAAGATATTCTATTTGTTATTTCGTATGTTGCTATTATTATTTTTGCTCTTGTTAACTTTGATAAAATAATAAAGTCTTTGGAATATGTAATTAATATTTTATCACCATTTATTATTGGAGCTCTTTTAGCTTTTGTATTAAATGTTTTGATTAAGTTTATTGAGACTAAGATATTTGGTAAGATTAAGAATGGTAAAGTATGGAAAAAGGTTAAAAGACCACTTAGTATTACGATTAGTTTGATATTAGTTGGACTTATTATTTATTTTGTCATGAATTTACTTATTCCACAACTTAAAAATTCGGTTTCTTTATTTACTGAAACACTACCTGGATATAAAGAAGATGTTATTAATATACTTGAAAAATTTGATGTTGGTGAGAATACAATTAGTAAAGTAAGTGAATATTTAGATAACTTTACTAAGGTTATTACTGATTATATAAAAGATAATTCTAAAGATGTTTTATCTATTACAACAGAAGTTGCTTCTTCGATAATTGGTATTGTTAGTAAGGGTATTATTTCACTTGTATTTGCTATATATATTATCGCACAAAAAGAGACTTTGAAGAGACAGGTTAATAAATTAATGAAGGCTTATTTAAAACCTAGGGTAAGTGATAAAATTACTGACATAGCTGTTATGGCTAATAAAACTTTTTCTAATTTTGTTACAGGTCAATGTTTAGAAGCAGTTATATTTGGCGTTTTATGTTTCTTAGGTATGCTTATTCTTAGACTTCCTTATGCCTCTACTATTGCGGTTGTTATGGGATTTACGGCTTTAATACCAGTATTTGGTGCAATAATTGGTACTTCACTTGGAGCTATTTTAATTCTTATGGTTAGTCCTGTTAAAGCGATTATCTTCGTAGCATTTATAATTGTTTTACAGCAGTTAGAGGGTAATCTTATTTATCCAAAAGTCGTTGGTAAATCTATTGGTCTTCCTGGAATGTGGGTATTATTTTCTGTAACTATTGGAGCTAGTGTTGCTGGAATATGGGGAATGTTTGTAGCTACGCCATTATTCTCAGTATTATATTCTATATTTTCTAAAATGATTAATGAACGTATTAATAAAAATAAAGTTGCTATTAAAGTAGAAGAAAAAAAGGCTTAGGTTTAAGTCTTTTTTATATTACTATGGCAATCATGTTAGAAGAGCCTTTATTTATTATTTTGGTTAAAGTTTGACATAATTTAAATCTTATATTATCTGGCATCATTGATAATTTAGCTTGAATACCTTCTTGGACTATTACATCCAAACTTCTTCCAAATATTTCACTTTTCCAAATACCATTTTCATTCTCGTTTTTTGTTAAGTAATCTATTAATTCTTTACTCTGCAACTCACTTCCAATTATCGGCTCGAAAGTACTCTCGACATCTACTTTTATCATGTGTATTGATGAAGCTTTGGCTTTAAGTTTTATGCCATATCTAGAACCTTGTTTTATTATTTCTGGTGGGTCTAGTTTCATGTCTTCGAGAGTAGGTGAAGCAATGCCGTATCCTGTTTGTTTAACCATTTTTAAAGCACTCTTAATCTGATCATATTCTTTTTTTGCTACATTTAACTCTTGGAATAATGAAAGTAAATCTGCTTTTGTACCGACAGAAACACCGATGGTATCTTTTAAAACTTGACTATATAATCCCGCAGGAGCCTCTAAATTTATGGTAACTTCTCCAGTAGAAGGATCTACTTCAGATATATATGATTTTGAAATGTATTCAGATTCTGTGAAATTGTTATTTATTTTATCTATATCTTTTAGTTTGTTTACTTCAGTAATGGCTTCTTTTATTTTAGTTATATATTCCTTTTTGATGTTATTGTCTGGATTTAAGACCGCTATCCATTCTGGCATATTTACTTTTATTTGTTCTATAGGAAATTCATATAGAGCTTCTTTTAAGATACCATACATATCTTTTTCTTGCATGGACTCAATGTTTATTGGCAATACTGGTACTTTATATTCTTCTTTCATTTTGTCTGCAAGTCTTTCAGTATCAGGAAGCATTGGATGAATTGAATTTAATAATACGATATATGGTTTACCTATGGAAGTTAATTCTTCAATTACTGTTTTTTCGGCTTCTAGATATTCACTTCTTGGTATTTCTCCAATTGATCCATCAGTAGTTACAACTATGCCAATAGTTGAATGATCTTTAATTACTTTTTCTGTTCCTATTTCTGCGGCCTCTACAAATGGGATTGGTTCTTGATACCAAGGTGTCATAACTAGTCTTGGACCATTTTCATCTTCATAACCTTTGGCTGCTGGAATTACATATCCTACACAGTCAATCATTCTTATATTAGCAGAGAAATCTTCTATTTGAATTTTGGTTGCTGTAGCTGGGACGAATTTTGGCTCAGTAGTCATTATTGTTTTACCAGCGGCTGCCTGTGGTAGTTCGTCTAAGCATCTCTTTCTTTCGTATTCATCTTGAATATTTGGAATTATTAAGTTCTCCATAAACTTTCTAATAAAAGTTGATTTTCCTGTACGAACAGCTCCGACGACTCCTAAATATATATCTCCTCCTGATCTTTTACCAATACTTTTTATAACTTCTATTTTTTCCATTTACATACCTCTTTTCTTTTTATCACTAAATATTATGTCTAATAAAATGAAATATAACTAAAAAAAGAAAGTTAGTGCTTTCTTTTGTATACTTCTTTTAAGAAGTAGTTATATAGTATTTCGGTATTATCTAAATCTTCAGGATGAAACTGAACTCCAAATAGAAAATGATTATTATCTATGTATTCAATGGCTTCAATTATGTTATCTTGGGAAACTGCTGATACAATGAATGGCTTTTTTGCTTTGTCTATGGCATAGAGATGTCTAGTATTTACCTCTAGTGTTGGTCCAAATAATTTATACATTATAGTACCTTCTTTGATGTTTATGATATGTTTTTTATCTATATTATAATGATTATTTATTTTTATTAAATCATCTTCGTTATTACTATTATTACTATATAAACCGATTATTTGATGGCCCATACATATTCCTAGTACTGGTATATTATTATGAAGACAGTAGTCCACAATTTGAAAATGATATGGATAAATATCACTACCACCTTGGATTATGATACCATCACATAATTTTAATACTTCAGTATCGATAAGGCTATTATCATAGTTAAGTATAGCTATATAGTTGCATTTATTATGAATATATTTTAAATTATTTTTAGTTACTACTTGTAAACTAACATTATTTAATACTTCATCTCTTGCTACTATACCAATAGTGATATTATTCATTAAATCATTTTATCTAAGTTATTTGGAACTTTGTCATTTAATATAGTTTCAATTATTTTTTGCTCTTTTTCCTTAGATACCTCTCTTCCTGTCATTTTGGATAAATCTCCGATTACCTCACGTAATACCTTCTCATCTTTCATATTGCTTTTTTGTAATTTGTCAGCAAGATCAAGAATAGTATTTTTATCTACATTAGTTTTCTTTTCAATTCGTTTAAAAAAATTATCAGAAAAATTCATTAAAAAAACCTCCTAATACATTGTATGTTAGAAGGTTTAAATGGGTTAATCAATTATTTTTTTGTAAGATTATGTTGCTACAATGTGTATTAATTTGCATACATTAATGTATCAACGGCAGTTAATATGTTTATTAAGGCTGTACTTAGAGAACAAAAAATTCCTTTTGAAGTTCGTGCAAATTCATTTGATGAAAATATTTATCAGAAACTAAAAGAAGCAGAGCAGGAAATTAATAGTACATCTAAAAGATATAGTTCATCAGAAGTGTTAAAAAGTATGAATGATATTATAGGATAATTTATGTATAAGTTTGAGTTTTTACCTATTACAAAAAGAGATATGGATGATATTATCTATTATATTTCTAATACTTTAAATAATAAAAAAGGCTGCTAGTGCTTTGGCAAAAAGTTTTATTAATAGTGCAAATAGTATTTTGAACTTTTCTTATGGTTCTTCAGTGTGTCATTTAGGTAGTTTGAAATATGAATACGGAAGTATAAAAGTTAAAAACTTTTTAATGTTCTATATGATTAATGAAGAAAATAAAATAGTTACGATTGTTAGAGTTCTTTATCAAAAGATGGATATTAGTAATATTCTTGATTCTTAGTTTAAAATAAAATCTTCTAGTTCGAATGCTAGAAGATTTTATTTTAATTATGTTTGTTTTTGAACTCTAATTTTATTGGTGTTCCTTCAAAATCAAAGTTTTCTCTTAACTTGTTTTCTAAGTATCTTTCATAAGAAAAGTGTATTAATTTATCACTATTTACAAATAATGTAAAAGTAGGGGGAACAGTTCCAGTTTGCTGAGCAAATGTTACCTTAAGTCTTTTACCTTTATATGAAGGTGGAGCTTTTAACATAACAGCATCCCTTATAACATCATTTAAAATACTTGTTTTTATTTCTTTGTGAGAATTTTCATATACTTTATCTATTTCAGGCATAATTGTAAATATTCTTTTTTTAGTTAATGCTGATACAAAGACAATAGGGGCATATGATAAAAATTTAAATTCTGCACGTACAAGTTTAGTAAATGTACTAATATCGTTTTTATCGGTTACTGTATCCCATTTATTTACAACAATTATTACTGGTTTACCTTCTTCAAGGGCGTAACTAGCTACATGTTTATCATGCTCAATTATTCCTTCTTCGGCATTGATAACAAGTAGACAAACATCACTTCTTTCAATGGCTTTCATTGAACGTAGTACAGAATATTTTTCTATTCTTTCAAATATTTTACCGCTTTTTCTGATACCAGCTGTATCTATGGCTACATATTTCTTTTTATTATAAGTAAACTCCGTGTCTATAGCATCTCTAGTAGTACCTGCAATTGGAGATACTATTACTTTTTCCTCGTTTAATAGAGCATTTACTAGACTACTTTTTCCAACATTAGGTCTACCTATTAGACAAAACTTTATTCTATCGTCTTGTTGTTCTTCTTCGTTATAGTTAATATTAAAATCTTCAGTTACTTTATCTAATAAGTCTCCTAGTCCTAGAGAATGTTCTCCACTTATAGGCATTACTTCTTCAAATCCTAATTCATAATAATTATAAATATTTTCTTCTCTTTTAATATTATCTAATTTATTTACCGCTACGATTACTTTTTTACCAGATTTCATTAGAATATCTCTTATTACAAAATCATTTTGATTTAGTTCTTCTAATCCATCGACTACAAAAATAATTATATCAGCTTCTTCAATAGCTATGTTAGCTTGAATTATTATTTCATTATTGAAGTCTTCGTTTGATACATCAATTCCTCCTGTGTCAATTAAATGAAATTTATAATTATTATGATATACTGTTCCATAGATTCTATCCCTTGTTACGCCGGGTGTATCTTCAATTATAGATACTTTTTTACCAATTAATTTATTAAATATGGTTGATTTACCAACATTTGGTCTTCCTACTATTGCTACTGTGGGCATTTTCATATAGTATCACCTCTTCCTAAGTATTATAACAGAAAATAAAAAAAAATACTATATATTTATTTTTATTCCTTCATTTATTATTTTTTCATAGTCATCATATATTATTTCTGATGCTTCAAGTAGTCTTAAGTATTCTTTCTTATTTATATTTTTTTTGAGTTTTAAATAATAATTGTTTTTGTAATAATAGATACTACTATTTTTGTGATTATTTATAGTAAAGTAATCTATTTTATATAAAAATATTGGGTTAGTATGTATATGTATTTTTACTTCATATTCATTGTCTATATAAAACATACTTTTGTAATGTTTTAAAGTAATAATTGTTCCATACATATTGTCTTCATAAATATCTAATATTAATAGAGGATTTAACTTTTTATTACTTGTTATTTTCTTAAATATTTTATTTGTTATTTTTTCTAGAGAATCTTTATCATAGATATTTATTTTTTGATTTGGTAAATTTATTTGATAAGTTATATTATCAATTTCTTTTATAATCATTTAACACTTCCATAGTAGTCTATGAAAAAAGATGAAAAAGGAAACTTTTAACTTATATATTTTCCAATTTCATCGTATACTTCATTTTTACCTGTTTTCGTTACACTAGAGAATAGTATAATATTTTTTTCATCTTGAATATTCAATTCTTTCATTATTATTTGTTTATTTTTATTATGATTGTTTTTTGATACTTTATCTACTTTAGTACATACTATTGTTACTGGTATGTTATAAAATTTTAAATAATCATACATCATAATATCATCATTAGTAGGCTTGTGTCTAAAATCAATTAGTAAAAAAACCATTTGTAAGTTATCTCTTGACTTTAAATAACTTTCCATTATTAATCCAAACTTTTGTTTTAGTGAATTTCTAACTTTAGCAAAACCATATCCTGGAGCGTCCACTAGATAAAATTCATCGTTTATTTTATAGAAGTTTAATGTTTGTGTTTTACCAGGAGTAGCTGATGTTCTGGCAAAGTTTTTTCTATTGATAATGGTATTAATAAAACTACTTTTACCAACGTTGCTTCTTCCTACAAGTAGGAATTCTTTTAGCTTATCAGTAGGATACTGACTTTCTCTTACTGCTGATATTATTAGTTCTATGGTATTTATTTTCATTTTTCTCACCAAATTAATTGTATCATAATATATTTAAAAAAGCAAATAATGTTTTTATGGAGACTTAAGGCTCCATAAAACGGCGAACAACTTTAGTGTGAGACGAAAAGAAAAAAGACTTAACGTCTTTGATCATTTGATGATGATATTAATACCAATCTAAATATTTGTAATAAGGTAGATAGTACCGAAGCAACATAAGTAAATGCTGCTGCTACTAGCATATTTCTAGCACTACTTTTTTCTTCTTTATCTAGAATTTTTTCTTTTTCTAATTCTTTTAAAGCTCTTTTTGAAGCATTAAATTCTACTGGTAAGGTAATTAATTGAAATACTAGCATAGCAAGTAGAAGTATTATACCAGTTTCAAATAAAGGTGATCTATTGAATATTAGTCCTATTATAATAGCTAGATAACCTAATCTAGTACATATATTAACAAAAGGTACAATAGCACTTCTTATACGCATGGGCATATATTTATCTTTATCTTGAATAGCGTGTCCACATTCATGGGCCGCTACTGCTGCTGAAGCAATACTTGAACCATGATAGATATCTGTAGATAGTTTTATTACTTTTCTTTTAGGATCATAATGGTCAGTTAGATTACCTTTGGTTTCTAATATCATTACATCTTCAAGATTATTCTTATCTAGTATCTTTCTTGCAGTATCGTATCCAGTATTATCTTTACTATTTAGTATTTTTTTATATCTACTATAAGATGATGAAACAAATATTTGAGCTAGTAGAGTTATTAGAAATGATACTAAGTAGATAATATCACTATAATATAAATCCATAATTCCTCCTTAAAGAATATTTTCTTTTATTAACTCTTCTCTTAAAGTATCCGCTAGGGCAAAGTCTTTATCTTCTCTAGCTTTAAGCCAGTTATTATAAGTCTCTTTTTGCTTTTCAGTAAACTCTGGCATAGAATAACTTAATCCTAGTATATTAGTTATTGTTAATATTTTATTTGTTAATGTTAAAATATTATCACCTTTATTTCTTATTTCTTGATTTAAATCTTTAACAAGAGATAAAAGTAATGTAATAACATTTGGAGTATTAAAATCGTCATTCATATATTCTTCAAATGTACTATCTTTTTCTTCTTTTATATTGTGAATATTTTTGATATTTAATTCATTGTTAGCACTTTTTAGTACTGCTTTAATTTTATTATCAATAACTAGTGCCTCCTCAAATACTTTATCAGTTAGATTTAGTGGCTGTCTATAATTTGTACTTAGAAAAGCTAATTTTATGACATTAGCAGAATGTTCTTTGATAAAATCTTTGGCTAAGATAAAATTATTTAAACTTTTACTCATTTTTACATTATTTATATTTATATGACCATTATGCATCCAGTAATTAGCAATATAGTTATCATTTAATGCAATGCTTTGAGCTATTTCATTTTCATGATGTGGGAATTTAAGATCCACCCCTCCAGCATGAATATCTATTTTATCTCCAAATAATTTATTAATCATAACAACACACTCAGTGTGCCATCCTGGTATTCCTTCACCCCAAGGACTAGTAAATGTTTCTCCTTCGGTAGTCTTTCTCCATAAGGCAAAGTCAAGTGGATTTTCTTTCTTTTCATCAATATCTACTCTTGAACCAGAGATTAACTCTTCAATACTTTGATTGGATAAAATACCATAATCTTTTATTTTACTTACTCTAAAATAGACATCTCCATCAACAACATAGGCATAGTCTTTTTCTATTAATTTACTTATGAAGTTAAATATATCGTCTAAATAATTTATTACTCTAGGTCTATAATCAATATTAGAACAATTATAATTTTTTAAATCTTCTTCATATGCTTTAATAAATTTATCTGCTACTTCTCTTTCGGTTATACCTAATGTTTCAGCAGCCCTTGTTATTTTTGGATTGATATCAGTATAATTTGAAGCATATTTTACATCATATCCTAAATATTTTAGATATTTATATACCATGTCAAATGTTATTACTGGTCTCATATTTCCTATATGAACATAGTTATATACGGTAGGACCACATACATACATGGTAACTTTTCCTTCATTTATTGGTTTGAATTCTTCTACTTTATCAGTAAGTGAATTATATATTCTCATATTGACCTCCTTGTATCATTATAGTTTAAAACTATGGTAAAAATATGTGAAAAACACTTCTTAATTTATTATATCATTATTTTTTGATATTAGAAATAAAAAAATATATAAAAATACCTATTTAAATATATTAAATGGGTATCTATTTGGTAAATCTAAATTAAATGTTAATACTTCTTTAGTAGTTGGATGAGTAAATGTTATTGTTTTAGCAAAAAGAGCTATATCTATGTTTTTAGGATTGTTTCCATATTTGGAGTCTCCTACTAGGGGATGATGTCTTGAAGAAAACTGAACTCTTATTTGGTGTGAACGACCTGTTATTAAGTTTATTTTAACTAATGATAAATTATTTTTACTACTAATAAGAGTATATTCTAGACAGGAATATTTTCCTTTTTCTTTAGTTGTAACATAACTAATATTTTCTTTTTCATTTTTTATTAAGTAATCTTCAAATTTTCCTTCTTTAGGAGGAATTCCTTCAACTACTGCATAATAGGTTTTATGAAAATTATTTTTTCTTATCTCATCACTTAATCTAGAGGCTGCTTTTGAGGTTTTGGCAAATACCATGATGCCACCGACAGGTCTATCTAGTCTATGTACTAGTCCTATGTAGGCATCACCTTTCTTATTTTCATTCTTTATACGATATTCTTTTAATATGGTAATTAAGTCTATGGTGTTACTGCTATCAGCTTGTACGGGAATACCTACTGGTTTCTCGATTACAAGAAGATGGTTATCTTCATATATTATATTAATCTTTGGTAACTTTTCCATATATACCACAAGGTAATATTAAATTGTTTTCAGTAACTGGAAGGGTATTTTCACCAGTTTCTATTTTATTACCTTTAAATTCTAATTTTAATATATTTTCTAATGATATATGACTTATACCAGTAGTATAACTACTTATTAAAAGAAATGAAAAATCTTCATCTAAAATATCTTTTACTTTAGATAGTAGGGTAGGAAAGTCATTTTCAAACTTCCATACTTCTTTATTTGGTCCTCTTCCATAACTAGGAGGATCCATAATTATACCATGATAGGTTCTGCCTCTTCTTTTTTCTCTTTCGATAAACTTTATGACATCTTCGGTTATGAATCTAATAGTTTTATTTTCAAGATGCGATAGTTTCATATTTTCTTTAGCCCATTCATTTATTCCTTTAGAGGCATCGACGTGAACTACTTCAGTAGCTCCTGAAAAAGAGGCCATCATTGTAGCACAGCCAGTGTAGGCAAAAAGATTTAATACACGCATTTCATCATGTGTTTTTCTATATTCGGTTATTTTTTTATTTATGAAATCCCAGTTACTCGATTGCTCTGGAAAAATACCGGTATGTTTAAAGTTAGTTGGTGATACTTTGAAAGTTAAATCTTTATAATTAACAGTCCAATATTCTGGTAACTTTTTTTTAAATTCCCAGTAACCTCCACCTTCAGTACTTCTGTGATAATGGGCATCATAATTATTCCATTTTTCAGTTTTATTCCATATTATTTGCGGATCTGGTCTAATCAAAATTATATTATTCCATCTTTCTAATTTTTCACCATTTCCAGTTTTAATACATTCATAGTCTTTCCAATTATTATTTGTATTCATTTTTTACCTCCTGACAGATACAGCACTATTTAATATTTCTCTAATAGTTTGCTTTGGACGACGCATTTTCATTGCTTTAAAGATATCTTTGTATGTTTCAAAAGTTACTTTTCCTATTTTATCATGACCACTGATGGGTATTTTATATATGCTTTCTAAATTGACATAACCTTTAATAGATTTGTTTATTCTGTCTTTTCTATTATATCTATATTTAAAATCTTCTTCATATAGTATATTTTCATCTTTGATTTTGAAATGCTGTTTTGAGCCATCTTTGTCTACTGATGTTAGAGTTAATAGGTAATCAAGTTCATTATCGCTATATATTATCATACAAGGTCTACCATCTTTCCAAGCGTGGTCAGGTTCTTTCTTACCATTAGTGGCATTTTCAAAAACTATTCCTTTTACAATAACTATATCTCCGATTACTTCTCTTTCATAACTACTCATTTTGCACCTCAAATAGATTATATCATTTATTTACTAAAATTAATAGATAAAAAATGAATAACGACAAAAGCATTATTCATTTTTATTTAATGTTTATTTATTATGCTGCTATGCTGCAAGTTTTTCAACAAGTTTTGGCGTTGAAAAAGAATTATTAGAATATTCTATTTCGAACGTTGCTTTAGGATAGCCAGATTCTTCATTAGAACACTGTAATCCACATTCTTTACCATCTATAACTATTTTGTTATTGTTAATAGTATAAGATTTTGCCCAATATCCTTCGAGTGTTTCAGGTGTTAAATTCATTATGATGGAGTTACTTGATAAACTATATATTGCAAACTGTGTTCCGCTAGTGTCACCAGATAATACAATAACATTATTATCATATATTGTGTATGAATTTATCCATATGCCCTTAAATTCCTCTTTTGCCTCTTTACTATTAATTGTAAAACTTTTTGTAGTACACATAGAATCGTTATTTTCCTGCTCTAATTTGATTGTAATTCCATTGAATGTGATTTCGCTGTTTTTACATCCATCAGCATTTACTGTTTTAACAGGAATTGTATTATTCCCATTTATATTTTCATTGTTATTGTTGTTTTGATTATTGTTTGAAGTGTTATTTTTAAAACTTATGGTTCCTGTTGCAAATAGTATGCATAATGTAGCTAATATAAATATAATTACTAATAATAATGCAATAACAGTTTTATTATTGTTTTGTTTTTCCACTTTTTCTCCTCCTTCTATAAAATTATATCATTTATTTACTAAAATTAATAGATAAAAATTAAATATATATTTACGGCTTATATATGATAGATATGTAGATATATTATTTTGAGACCTTGGGCTCAAAATAACACATTAAGACTATTAGGCTTAATGTGAATATAAAAAAATCTAGACTACATAGTAATCTAGAATAATTATTTAATTATAATATTTTGTTTTTCATTTTTTAAAATATCTTCTTTGGGAAAAGTTATAGTAAGGATACCACTTTCATAATTAGCTTTAATATCTGATTCCTTCTTTTCACCAATATAAAAACTTCTTTTTACTTCACCATAAAATCTTTCTCTTCTTATATAAGCCTCTACTTTTAAATTAACTGTTTTGGTAGCCTTAATAGTTAAATATCCATTTTCATAGTTTATTATTATATCTTCTTTTTTTAATCCTGGTAAATCTATTTCCATAATATATTTATTTTGATATTCTCTTATATCTGTTTTCATATATTCTTTTTCTTTTAGTAATGGTGAATCTATAAGTGGAAAATAGTCATTTAAATAATATCTTGGTAACATTATATATCATTCCTTTCTATCTTTATTATGATTTATAAAAGGAAAAATATACTAGTTTTCAATTATTAAATTACTATTTCCTAGTGGTAAATAAAGTAAGGCTCCTAGTAAGATGAAGAAAGTAGCTGCGACTAAATATTTTTCTTGCTCTTTCTCTTCTTCAGTAGTAGCATTTTGATAACTATACACAGCATTTAAAAAGAAATATATAGCAATAATAAAATTTAGTCTTCTATTATAATAATATATTTTATTTGCTTTCTCATTTGAAATACTAGGTATATGTAAAATACTTTTTTTCTTTTCGTTTATTAGATAAAAAGATATTATAGCTTTAATTACTAATAGAAAAAAGAAAATTATATCAATATCAACTTGTTTTAAAAGTTCTTCTTTATCATCATTCATACTTAATTATATAAAAAAAGAATGATAATTATCATTCTATTCTATATTTGTATTAACTTTTACATATTCTTCTTTCATTATAGATATTATTCTGATGATAAAATCTATATCTTTTTCATCTAAATATTTGCAATTTTCAGTTATATACTTTAATTTATTACTATTATCTGATGGAAGACTTTTAACATCTAATAAAGAGTTTAAATCAACATTAAATATTTTAGCGATATTTTTTAACATACTGGCAGTAGGCTCTGATTTACCTGTTTCTATTCTTGATAAGAAATTTCTATTTATTTTTAATGTACTTGCTAATTCTTCTTGTGATATTCCTTTACTTTTTCTTAATTGTTTTATTTTTTCACCTAACTTCATAATACCTCCAAAACTAGTTTTATTATAATAAATTATATGATATTTTAAATACCTTGGTATTATTATTACCAAATTTGCAATAAATATTAGAAAAAATGTCTTAAAAAAAACATTTTGTAGCTAAAAAGCAGTTTAAAATATTATTTTGGTATTAAATATTTTATATTGTTATTATTATTAATTTGTTATATAATATAGAGGTAAATGAGGAGGCATTATGATAACAAGAGATGTATTAGATAATTTAGCAAAAAAACTTATGTTTAAGATGAATGATGAAGAGTATAAAACTTTAGAGAATGAGTTCGATGTTATATTAAAACAAATGGAATTTATTGATAAGATAGATGGAATTGAAGAAGTTATTCCAATGACATTTCCTTTTGAACTTAATTTAGATGATAATTATTTAAGAGAAGATGTTTATAAAAATGAAATTGATTTTAATGATATGGTTATTAATGTTAAAGATTATGATGATAATAGGGTAAAAGTACCTAAGGTGGTGGAATAATGACTAATAAATGTATTGATGAAATAAGAGAGGCTTTAGATACTGATAAGACCACTAGTGAGGAATTATTTAATGAGTCTAGAGATAAGGCTATTAAGTATCAAAAAGAATATAATAGTTTTGTTACCATCCTAGATAAGAAAGAAGAATTAGATAGTGATAGTGTTATTAGAGGTATTCCTTATGCTTTAAAAGATAATATTTCTACGAAAGGAATATTAACTACAGCATCTTCAAATATACTTAAAGATTATATTCCTTTATATGATGCAACGGTATATAGAAAATTAAAAGAGGCTGGAGCTGTACTTGTGGGTAAAACAGTACTTGATGAACTTGCAATGGGTGGTACTGGTACTACTGGACATACTGGTATTGTTAGAAACCCTTGGGATAAAACAAGAATGATTGGTGGTAGTTCTGCGGGTAGTGCTGCTGCGGTAGCACTCGGTATTGTACCTTTTGCTATTGGTAGTGATACAGGTGATTCTATTAGAAAGCCTGCGGCATATGGTGGTGTGGTAGGATATAAACCTACTTATGGTAGAATATCTAGATATGGACTATTTGCTTTTGCTTCAAGTTTAGATCATGTCGGAGTATTTACTAGAAGTGTTAAAGACACTGCTTATGTTATGGATATTATTAAAGGTCATGATGATAAAGATATGACTAGTTTACCTGATGAAGATGTCAACTATGTAAATAATTTGTCAAATAATGTCAAAGGAAAGAAAATGTTTTACATAAAGGAAGCATTAGAGATAAATAATGGTAATGAAAACTTAGAAAAAATAATAGAAAGTTTTTATAAGACTATAGATAAGTGCAGAGAACTTGGTATAGAAGTAGAGGGAGTAAGTTTTAGAAAAGATTTACTTGAGGCTATATATCCTGCTTATAATGTTATATCTTGTGCTGAAGCAACCTCTAATAACTCTAATTTAACTGGTATTCCATTTGGTAATAGAATAGATGGTAATAATATTAATGATATTATGATGAATACTAGAACTGAGGGATTTTCAGAACTTATTAAGAGAAGATTTGTTATAGGTAGTTATGTTCTTCAGAAAGAAAATCAAGAAAAGTTATTTTTGAATGCTGGCAGAGTAAGAAGAATGATTGTAGATAGAATGAATGAACTATTTAAAGATTATGATGCACTTATTATGCCAAGTACTCCTGATATTGCACCGCTATTTAATGAAGCAAGTGATAAGTTATCAGATGAGTATCTAATACTTGGTAATCATTTAGTTATTGGTAACTTTGGAGGATTCCCTAGTATATCTATTCCTAGTGGATTTGTTAATAATATGCCTATTAGTGTTAATATTACTGGTAGGGCAAAAGAAGATAGTTTAGTGCTTAATCTTGCTAATAAATTAGAAGAATTACTTGGATGTAAAGGAATGGTGGCTAAAGATGAGTAAATATATTCCTGTTATTGGACTTGAAGTCCACTGCGAACTTAAAAGTAATAGTAAAAATTTTAGTTCTAGTAAAAATGGTGATGGTGATGTTAATACTAATTTATCAGTAGTAGATATTGGTTATCCTGGTATACTTCCAGTAGTTAATAAAGAAGCAGTTAGAAAAAGTATTATGGTAGCTTTAGCATTAAACTGTAGGATACCAGAATATCTAACTTTTGATAGAAAGAATTATTATTATCCTGATTTACCTAAAGGATATCAGATTACTCAGTTTGGTAATCCAATAGGTATTAAAGGTTATGTAATGATAAATGTAGATGGAGTAGAAAAAAAGATTACTATTCAAGATACACATTTAGAGGAAGATACCGCTAATATGGATCACTTAAGTACTTATTCTTTAATTGATTATAATAGAGCAGGAGTACCTCTTTTAGAGACTGTCACTGATCCTTGTATTGGATCTGCTAAAGAGGCTATAGCTTATCTTGAAGCACTTAGAAATATGTTCTTATACTTAGATGTTAGTGACGCAAGAGCAGATCTTGGTCAAATAAGAGTAGATGTTAATGTATCAATGAAGAAAGAAGAAGATACTAAACTTGGTACAAGAGTAGAAATGAAGAATATTAACTCTTTCACAACAGTTAAAGAAGCTATTGAAGTTGAAATTAAAAGACAAACTGAAATACTTGAAGCGGGCGGAGTAATTGAACAAGAAACAAGAAGGTATGATGAAATAAATAAAACAACAGTATTTATGAGAGGCAAAGTAGATGCAATAGATTATAAGTATTATACTGAACCTAACATACCTCCGATTAAACTAAGAGAAGAATATATTAATAGTATTAAGAAAGATATGCCGGTACTTGAATATGAAAGAAAGAAAAAATATATAGATGAATATGGTATTGGTAATGTTGATGCAGGTACTTTAACTAAAGATAGAAAATTATCTGACTATTTTGAAAGTATTATTAGTCATGGCTCTAATCCTAAGGAAACTGCTAATATTGTAGTAGGATTTCTACTTGGATATTTAAATAAAAACTTTAAAACTATTAGTGATATAGATATTGATACAAAGGATTTTAGCGAAGTTATTAAAATGATGAGTGATGGTAAAATATCTAATAAACAAGTAAAGGATATATTTACTAAGGCATTAGATGAGAATAAGAATGTTCTTGATATTGCGAAGAGTGAAGGAACACAAATTAGTGATAAAGAAGAAATAAGAAAGATTATTAATGAAGTATTTAATGATAATCCTAATATTGTTAATGATTATAAAAATGGTAAGAATGTTACGGGATTTATCATGGGTCTTATCATGAAGAAAACTTCAGGTAAAGTAAATCCTGGTATTACAAATATAGTATTAAGAGAAGAACTAGAAAAACTATAGTTCTTTTTTAAATGTTATGATATAATGTATATGTATTCAATTTTATGGGAAGGCGATGAACTATTGTGAATGTTGATGAATTAAAAGAACTTCAATCAAAAATAATTAAAAAGAATAAAACTTGTAATTTAATTAGTATTATTAGTTTGATAGTTCTTTTATTAGTAACACTTTTTATCTTTTTAGAAAAAGAGCTTGATTTAAAGTTTATTTTATTCGGACTACTTTTTGAATTAATATTTGGATTAGGTTTTTGTACGATAATTAAAGTTATTGTTAATGGTAAGAGTATTTCAAAGTTTAGAAAAGAATACAAAAATATTTTTGTTTTAAATGCATTAACGAATAATTTTGAAAATTTAACATATGATTTTGAAGATGGCTTTTCTGAACAAAAAATAAGAGAAACTAAAATGTTTAATACATGTGATAGATTTACCTCTAATGACTACATTTCTGGAAACTATAAAAATATAAAGTTTGAGCAATCTGATATACATATTCAAGAAGAACATGAGAAAACTGATGCAGATGGTAATACTAGTACTTATTGGGAAACAATTTTTGAAGGAAGATTAATGATTTTTGATTTTAATAAAAATTTTATGGCAAATATGTTAGTTATTAGTAATAGTTTTCCTACGAATGCTCTACTAATAAATGGTAAATTATCTAAAATTAAGATGGAGGATACTGAGTTTAATAAAAGTTTTAAAGTTTACTCTGACTTAGAACATGATGCCTTCTATGTTTTAACACCACATTTTATGGAGAAAATGAAAAAAATTTATAATGAATTAAAATGTGGAATTATGTTTGGTTTTTTGGATAATAAGTTATATGTTGCTGTTGATAATAGAGAAGATTCTTTTGAATATGATGTTTTAAAACCGATAGATGAAAAAGAAATAAACAATAATATTGTTAGAGATATAAAGCTAATTACTGATTTTGTAAATGAGCTAAATTTAGATAATGATTTGTTTAAGAAGGAGGTATAGTATGGAACTGTTATATATTGCTATTGCAGTTATTGTTATTTTAGTTATTTGTTATATTTGTATTTTAAATAAATTAAATAAAGCTAGTATTAAGGTAGATGAAGCACTCTCTGGCATTGATGTGGCTTTAACTAAAAGACATGATGTGATAGAAAGTATGGTAGAGGTTGTTAAGGGATATGCTAAGCACGAAAAAGAAGTTATGTTTACCGCTATCGAGATTCGTAAGAATATGCCATTATCCGAAAAAATTAAAGTTAATAAAGTTATGGATAAAAATTTAAATAATGTTAATATCGCAGTAGAAAAATATCCTGAACTTAAAGCTAGTGAAAACTTTAAAGAACTACAAAAAACAATAGCTGATGCTGAAGAACATTTACAAGCTGCAAGAAGATGCTATAATGCTAATGTTTCTATTTATAATCAATTAATACTATCTTTTCCTACAAATATTGTAGCAAAAGCAAAAAAAATGGAAGAAAAATGTTTTTTTGAAGCAGAAGAAAATAAAAAGGATAACATACAGGTAAAACTATGATTAAGTAGTTAATCATAGTTTTATTTTTAAAATCGGGAATAAATTATTAAAAAATGAATAAAATATTAAAAAAGTTAAAAAAACACTTGATTAGTTTAAAAAAATGTTATATACTTAAGAAGTCAAGTGAACAAGTGGCCAATTAGCTCAGTCGGTAGAGCACTCGGCTGTTAACCGATAGGTCGTAGGTTCGAGCCCTACATTGGCCGCCATTTGAATATTAAGAATCTATCACTTATAGATTCTTTTTTAATTTTATATACGACCTATCTTAGATTATCCTTTTATAATTTGATGATTATAGATATATATATTATGACTATCAGTATGATAAAATAAAAGTGTTTTAGTTTTGAGATTACAAGCTCAAAACTATTTGAAAAGACAAAATGGCTTTTCAAAGTAAAATAATAATAAAACTTCAATAAAGATGTTGACAAATAAGTATTTATTGTGGTATATTTATGTCAACCGAAAGGTGTTTTTATTTTAATCAAATATTGGGAGGATTTTGATATGATAGAATATTTTAAAGGCGTAAAAAAAGAAATATCTAGAATTAGATGGACAAGTAAGAAGGAACTTGTTAAATACTCTGTATCAACAGTAGCATTTATGATCTTCTTTGGAGTATTTTTCTATGCTATTGATTTATTAGTAGCATTACTAAGGAGTAAGATATAATGAAAAAAGAATGGTATGTTGTAAATACTGTAAGTGGTTACGAGTATAAAGTCAAAGAAAAACTAGAAATGAGAATTAACTCTATGGATTTACATGAAAATATATTCAGAGTTATTGTTCCAGAACAAAAAGAAATAGAATATAAAAATGGAGTTAAGAAAGAAAAAGTTAAAAAGATGTTTCCAGGATATGTACTAGTTGAAATGGTTATGTCTGATGAAGCATGGTATATTGTCAGAAACACTGCGGGTGTTACTGGATTTATAGGATCTTCTGGTAAAGGTGCTAAGCCTATTCCTCTACTTCCTCAAGAAGTTGATAAAATACTTAATAGTATGGGTATGAGTAGAGTAGATGTTAGTAAAGACCTTAAAGAAGGTGCTAAAGTTAAGATTATTGCAGGGCCATTTAAAGATATGACTGCTAGAATAGATACTATTGATTTAAAAGAACAAAAGTTAAATGTTTTAGTAGATTTATTTGGACAAGAGACTTCTGTCGAAGTTGACATGCAAGAAGTTGAAACTATATAATTAGAATAAAAGCACTATATAGTAGAAAAAATAGCAATTTAGATAAAAAATAGTTGAAAACTTTAAAAAAGTGTGCTATCATTACTTCTGCGAGGCATATTATTATGTTAGTAAGTGGAAGGCGGACGCTGATAGGACCACACGCGAAAATAAAATTTAATAGGAGGTGTTTTTCGTGGCTAAAGAAGTTACTAAGAAAATAACATTACAAATTCCAGCAGGAAAAGCAACACCAGCTCCTCCAGTAGGAACTGTACTTGGACCTGCAGGTATCAATTTACAAGAGTTTTGTACTAAATTCAATGATTCAACTAGAGATAAAATGGGAGATATCGTTCCAGTAGTTATCACAATTTATGATGATAGAAGTTTTGATTTTGTACTTAAGACTCCACCTGCTGCTTTCTTATTAAAGAAGGTTGCTGGTATTAAATCTGGCTCTAGTAAGGGCGAAGTAGTTGCAACTATATCTAAGGATCAACTTAGACAAATTGCAGAAACTAAATTACCTGATTTAAATGCTTATACAGTAGAAGAAGCTATGAAGATAGTTGAAGGTACTGCTAGAAACATGGGAATCAAAATCGCAGAATAATAAAAATAATTAATATGTCATATAGGTTTATACCTATGTGGAAGGATGCATATTAGTCCGCAAATACCACATAAGGAGGGAAGAAAAATGAAAAGAAGTAAGAGATATGTTGCTAACTTAGAAAAACTTGATAAGAATAAAGCATATTCCGTAGAAGAAGCTGTTAAATTAGTTAAAGAGACTTCTAATTCTAAGTTTGATGGTACTGTAGAAGTAGCTATGAACTTAAACTTAGATACTAAAAAGAACGATCAACAATTAAGAGGAGCAGTTGTTCTACCAAATGGTACTGGTAAAAGTAAGAAAATTTTAGTTCTTGCTAAAGGTGACCAAGCAAAAGCTGCTAAAGAAGCTGGAGCTGACTTTGTAGGAGATGTTGATATGATTCAAAAAATCGAAAAAGAATCTTGGTTCGATTATGATGTAATCATTGCTACTCCTGAAATGATGCCACTTTTAGGTAAAATTGGTAAATTACTTGGACCTAAAGGTTTAATGCCAAACCCTAAGACTGGTACTGTTACTACTGATACTGCTAAAGCTATTGAAGAAACTAAAAAAGGTAAAGTTAACTACAGAACTGATAGTTTTGGAAATATCCATGGCATTATTGGTAAAGCAAGTTTTGATGATGCTAAATTAGCAGAAAATCTTAATGCTTTTGTTGAAGCAATAATGAAAGTTAAACCTTCAACAGTTAAGGGTGCTTATGTTAAGAATATTACTATTTCTTCAACAATGGGACCTGGTGTTAAAATTGATTTAAATTCATTTGACAAATAATTTTATTTAATATATAATAATGTTGTTTGAGAAATATTATGCCAAAGACAGTAAGGGCGTTAAGCTTGAAAATCTTACCGAGGAATAAAAAAATAACAAGTCTTTTATCCCTCGCAAGTAGAGGGATTTTATTATGGCATAGGAAAGGAATGATACTATGGCAAATGCAAAAATATTAGAGAAGAAGTCTTTAGTTGTAGATGAAATCAAAGGTAAATTTGAAAATGCTAAATCAGTAGTAGTATTTGATCCAAGAGGATTAAATGTTGCTGAAGTAACTGAACTAAGAAAAGCTCTAAGAGAATCAGGTTCTGATTATAAAGTATATAAAAATACTTTAGCTAAAAGAGCTGCTGGTAGTTTAGATATTAACTTAGATGAGTATTTAGAAGGACCTTCTGCAATAAGTTTTTCTAGTGATGAACTTGCTCCTGTTAAAATCATTAGTGATTTTGCTAAGAAGCATGAAGCACTTGAATTAAAAGCAGGTATCGTTGAAGGAAAGGTTGTATCTGCTGATGAATTATCTGTATATGCTGCTATTCCATCAAGAGAAGGATTACTTACAATGCTTGCTGCAGGACTTATGGGTACTGTTAAAGACTTATCAATATGTTTAGATTTATATGCTAAACAAAAAGAAGAAAATTAATAAGAAAAATAAATTATAGGAAAGGAAGGAAAATATAATGGCTAAATTAACAAAAGAAGAATTTATAAATTCACTAAATGAAATGTCTATTCTTGAAATTAAAGAATTAGTAGATGCAATGAAGGAGGCATATGGTGTTGATCCATCAGCAGTTGCTGTTGCAGGACCTGCAGTAGCAGTTGTTGAAGAAGGACCAAGCAAAGTTAACGTTGTTTTAACTGCTGCTGGTGCTAACAAGATTGCTGTTATTAAATTAGTTAGAGATTTAACTGGTTTAGGATTAAAAGAAGCTAAAGACATTGCTGATAATGGTGGAAACGTTAAAGAAGGCATCGACAAAGAAGAAGCTGAAAAGATTAAAGCTCAATTTGAAGAAGCTGGAGCTACTGTTGAACTTAAGTAGTTTACATTGTATTTTAGGAACTATCGAATGATAGTTCCTTTTTTTAAACATTCAAATATGAGACCTTGGGCTTATATTTGCCTTGCGAGACCTTAGGCTCGGAAGGATATATAAAAATATTGTAATTTTATAGTTATTTTATTATAATATAGTTAGAAGGTGAGTTATGAGTCAGTATTTTGATAATGATAATAATGTTAAACATAATAAAAAAATAATAGAATTTTATTTTAATGATAAAAAATATAATGTATATAGTGATAATGGAGTATTTTCTAAAGATAAATTTGATTATGGTACTAGACTATTACTCGATAGTATTGATATATCTAAATTAAGTGGTAATGTTCTTGACTTAGGTTGTGGAATAGGAGTAGTTGGAATAATACTTGGTACTATTAATAAAAATATTAATATTGATATGATTGATATTAATGAGAGAGCTTTATCTTTAGTAAGAGATAATTTAACTTTAAATAAGGTTAAAGCTAATGTTTTTAGTAGTGATGTATACTCTAATGTAAATAAAAAATATGACTATATTATTACTAATCCTCCTATTAGAGCGGGTAAAGAAGTAGTAAGAAAGTTTTTACTAGGAGGTTTTGACTACTTAAATGATAACGGAATATTATATTTTGTTATGAGAAAAGATCATGGCGTTAAATCGATGATTAAAGAGTTAGAAAATAAATATAATGTAACTATTGTAAATAAAGATAAAGGATTTTATATTGTATCTTTGACTAAACATCTATAGTAAAGTAGATGTTTTTTCTCTTTTTATGTAAAAATAATAAAAATTGGTAAAAAAAAATAAAAAAGTGTTTCTAAAGTTATTGACTTATTGGTTAAATGCTGATAAACTTATAAATTGGTAACACATCTTTTAATGTGGCTGATTTTATAAAAAAATCTAGGTATTGGGGTGAAAAAATTAATGGCTTATAAGTTAAAACAAAGCGGAGATTATAGAAAAAGAAGAAACTTTTCTATGATCAAAAATTCACTAGCAATTAGTGATTTATTAGAAGTGCAAACTGCTTCATACAAGTGGTTCACTACGGAAGGGGTTAAAGAGGTTTTTGAAACATTTTCACCAATTGAAAGTTTCTCTGGTAGTTTATCTTTAGAATTTGGTGAATATGAATTCGGTACTCCAAGATATTCAATTAAAGAATGCAAAGATAGACAGATTACTTATGCTGCTCCTCTTAAAGTTCAAACTAGACTATTTAATAATGAGACTGGTGAAGTTAAAGAACAAGAAATATTCTTAGGCGATATGCCACTTATGACTGAAGCAGGTACATTTATTATTAATGGTGCTGAGAGAGTTGTTGTATCACAACTTGTTAGATCTCCTAGTGTATACTTTTCTAAAGAGATAGATAAGAATGGTAAACCTGTATTTGCATCTAAAGTTATTCCATCAAGAGGTACTTGGTTAGAGTATGAAACTGATGCTAAAGATGTTATCTATGTAAGAATAGATAGAAATAGAAAGGTACCAATGACTACTCTTTTAAGAGCAGTTGGACTATCTTCTAACGACGATATATTATCTTTATTTGATAATGATGTATATCTTAAGAATACTATCGAAAAAGATTCTACACATGATACTGATGAAGCTCTTATTGAAATATATGAGAAGTTAAGACCAGGTGAACCTACTACTCTTGATAGTTCAAAGAACCAATTAATTACTAGATTCTTTGATGACTTTCATTATGACTTAGCAAGAGTTGGTAGATATAAATTTAATAAGAAATTAAATGTTAAAGATAGACTACTTGGAAATAGACTTGCTGAGGATATTATAGTAGATGGTGAAGTTAAAATTGCTAAGGATACTTTAGTTACCAAGGAAGTATTAGAAGAATTATCTACATACTTAGATAATGGTTATGGTATTACTGAATGTAAGGTTAATGAAGATTTAACTATTAATGCAAGTGTAGAAGAACATAATAAGATTCAAGTTATTAAGGTTTATTCTAATGTTGATGACAAGAAGATTGTTCATGTTATTGGTAATGATCCTAACTGTGAACTTAAGAATTTAACTATTGCTGATTTATATGCCACTGTTAGTTATTATTTAAATTTAAATGATGGTATTGGTGACATAGATGAAATAGACCACTTGGGTAACAGAAGAGTTAAACAAGTAGGAGAATTATTACAAAATCAATTTAAGATTGGTTTTAGTAGAATGGAAAGAGTTATTAGAGAGAGAATGACTACTCAAGATATTGAGACTGTTACTCCTAAAACTTTAATTAATATTAGACCTGTTACTGCTGTTATCAAAGAATTCTTTGGTAGTAGCCAGTTATCTCAATTTATGGATCAAACTAATCCAATTGCAGAACTTACTCATAAGAGAAGATTATCTGCTTTAGGACCTGGTGGATTATCTAGAGATAGAGCAGGTACTGAGGTAAGAGATGTTAACTCATCTCACTATGGTAGAATTTGTCCTATCGAGTCTCCTGAAGGAGCTAACATTGGACTTATTACATCACTAGCTAGTTATGCTAGAATTAATGATTATGGATTTATTCAAACTCCATATAGAAAAGTAGTTGATAGTAGACTTACTGATGAGATAGTTTACTTAACTGCTGATGAAGAAGAGGATTATTATATATCTCAAGCTACTGTTAATACTGATGATGATGGTAAAATTACTGATAGTATAGTAGCTGGTAGATATAAGGGAGAAAATGTTTTAGTTAGTCCTGACAAGGTTGACTATATCGACGTATCTCCTCAACAAGTAGTATCTGTAACTACAAGTTTAATACCATTCCTAGAGCATGACGATGCTACCCGTGCACTAATGGGTGCAAACATGCAAAGACAGGCATTACCTCTACTTAAGACAGAAGCTCCTTATGTAGGAACTGGTGCTGAATATATTGCTGCGAGAGATAGTGGCTCTGTAGTAGTTGCTAAGGCTGATGGTATTGTTAGTTATGCTGATGCTAAAAAGATTGTTGTTAAGAATGCTAAAGGTGAAGATGTTTATTATTTAGCTACTTTTGAAAGATCTAACCAAGGTGAAACATTTAATCATGTTCCTATAGTTAGAGAAGGCGATAAGGTTAAGAAAGGTCAAATAATAGCAGATGGTCCAAGTACTGATAAAGGTGAACTTGCACTTGGTAAGAATGTAGTTGTTGCATTTACTACATTTAATGGTTATAACTATGAAGATGCTGTTATTATGAATGAAAGATTAGTAAAAGATGATGTTTATACTTCACTTCATATTGAAGATTATGAATTACAATGTCGTGATACTAAATTAGGACCTGAAGAAATTACTAGAGATATTCCTAATGTTGGAGAAGAAGCTAGAAAGAATCTTGATGAGAATGGTATTGTTAAAATTGGTACTGAGGTTCATGAAGGAGATATTCTAGTAGGTAAAGTTACTCCTAAAGGAATGGCTGATTTAACTAGTGAAGAAAAACTTTTACATGCTATCTTTGGCGAAAAGACTAGAGAAGTTAGAAATTCATCACTTACTGTTCCACATGGTGGTGATGGTGTAGTTCACGATGTTAAAGTTTATACTAAAGATGATAATGATGACTTACCTAGCGGTGTAAGTATGGTTGTTAGAGTATATATTATTCAAAAGAGAAAGATTCAAGTTGGAGATAAAATGAGTGGTCGTCACGGAAATAAAGGTGTTATTTCACTTATACTTCCTAGTGAGGATATGCCATTCTTACCTGATGGTACTCCTGTTGATATTATGCTTAACCCTCAGGGTGTTCCATCTCGTATGAATATTGGTCAGATACTTGAGTTACACTTAGGTATGGCTGGTAAGAAACTTGGTGTACATTTTGCTACTCCGGTACTTGATGGTGCTAAGGAAGAGGATATTGCTGCTGCTATGAAAGAAGCAGGTATGGATCCTGATGGTAAGACAGTTCTTTATGATGGTAGAACTGGTGAAGAATTTGATAGTAGAATATCTGTTGGTGTAATGTATATGATTAAGTTACATCACATGGTTGATGATAAATTACATGCTAGAGCAACTGGTCCTTACTCACTAGTTACACAACAACCACTTGGTGGTAAAGCACAACTTGGTGGACAGAGATTTGGTGAAATGGAAGTTTGGGCACTTGAAGCTTATGGTGCTGCTCATGTACTTCAAGAAATTCTTACTTATAAGTCTGATGATGTTGTTGGTAGAGTTAAAGTATATGAAGCTTTAGTTAAAGGTCAACCATTACCAAAACCTGGTATACCTGAAGCATTTAGAGTATTAATAAAAGAATTCCAAGCTTTAGGACTTGATATATCTGTTATTAATAATGAAGATGAAACTGTATCTTTTGATGAACTTGAAAGAAATGCAGATAAGGATGAAGAACCTATTGCTGAAGAAGTAATAAATAAAGAAGAAGTGTTTAAAGACTTTGATGATGACGAAGAAGATGATGACTTTGACGAGGAAACTGATGATGAGTTTGATGATGACTTCGGAGAAGATGAGTTTGATGATACTGATATGGAAGGAGATGATTTCTAATGTTAGAGGCTAATAATTTTAAAGCTTTAAAAATAGGAATTGCATCACCTGAGAAGATAAGATCTTGGTCTTATGGTGAGGTTACTAAACCTGAGACTATCAATTATAGAACACTTAAACCTGAAAGAGATGGACTATTTTGTGAAAAGATCTTTGGACCTACGAGAGATTATGAATGTTCTTGTGGTAAGTATAAGAGACTTAGATACAAGAATATAGTTTGTGATAGATGTGGAGTAGAAGTTACTAAATCCTCTGTTAGAAGAGAGAGAATGGGACATATTGAACTTGCTACTCCAGTAAGTCACATTTGGTATGTTAAGGGTGTTCCATCTTATATTGGACTTACTCTTGATATGTCTCCAAGAGACTTGGAAGAAGTTATATACTTTATTTCCTATGTTGTACTTGATCCTGGTGCTACTACATTAGTTAAGAAGCAAACATTATCTGACAAAGAGTATAGAGCATATTATGAAAAATATGGTAATACTTTTAGAGTAGGTATGGGTGCTGAAGCTATTAAAGAATTACTTTCTGAAGTAGATGTTAATAAAGAACTAGGAGAAATTCAAAAGGAATTAGAGGGTGCAACTGGACAAAGAAGAGTTAAACTAGTTAAGAGACTTGATGTTATTAATTCATTTGTTCAATCTGGTAATAGACCTGAATGGATGATTATTGAGGCTCTTCCTGTTATTCCACCTGAGCTTAGACCTATGATACAACTTGATGGTGGTAGATTTGCTACTAGTGACTTAAATGATTTATATAGAAGAGTTATTAATAGAAATAATAGACTTAAGAAATTAATGGAACTTGGTGCTCCTTCAATTATCGTTCAAAATGAAAAGAGAATGCTTCAAGAGGCTGTTGACTGCTTATTTGATAATGGTAGAAGAGGCAGAAGTGTTACTGGAGCAGGTAATAGAGCACTTAAGAGTTTGAGTTCTATGCTTAAGAGTAAACAAGGTAGATTTAGACAAAACTTACTTGGTAAGAGAGTTGACTACTCTGGTCGTAGTGTTATCGTTGTTGGACCTGATCTTAAGATGTATCAATGTGGTATTCCTAAGGAAATGGCACTTGAACTATTTAAACCTCATGTTATTCATGGTTTAACTGAGAAGGGTATTGCTAATAATATTAAGGCTGCGAAAAAGATGATTGATAATCAAGATCCTAAAGTATGGGATGTTGTTGAAGATGTTATTAAAGAGCATCCTGTTATGCTTAACAGAGCTCCTACTTTGCATAGACTTGGTATACAAGCATTTGAACCTAAGTTAATTAGTGGTAAAGCTATTAGACTTCACCCACTTGTATGTACTGCATTTAATGCGGACTTTGATGGAGACCAGATGGCTGTACATGTACCTTTAAGTGAAGAGGCTAAGGCTGAAGCTAGAATATTAATGCTTGGTTCTAATAATATTCTTTCTCCTAAAAATGGTGATCCTATTGTTACTCCATCTCAAGATATGATATTAGGTAACTATTATATTACTATGGAGAAGGCTGGACTTCCTGGTGAAGGCAGAGTATTTAAGAATTCTAATGAAGCTTTAATGGCTTATCAAAGAAGAGAAATTAAACTTCAAACTAGAATTGCTATTCCTGTTAATTCATTTAAGCATAAGGTATTCTTAGATAGTGTTAAGAATAAGTATTTAGTTACTACTCCAGGTAAGATTATATTTAATGAAATATTACCCGATTCATTCCCTTACTTATGTGAGTCTACTAGTGAGAATATTGAAGGATTTACTCCTAGTAAGTACTTTATTGATTATGGTGAGAATATTCCTGAAATAATTAGTAATATGCCACTTTCTACTCCATTTAATAAGGGTGCTTTAGAGAAGATTATTGCTCAAATGTTTAAGAGATATAAGACTACTGAAACTAGTATATTCCTTGATAAACTTAAGGATTTAGGATTTAAGTATTCTACATTCTCTGGTATTACAATTGCTGCATCTGATGTTGTTGTTAGTAAGAACAAAGAGGCTGTTATTGAGAAATCTAATGAAGAAATTAAGAAAGTTAATAAACAGTTCCAAAGAGGACTTATTACTGATAGAGAAAGACTTGATCTTGTTATTGATATTTGGTCTAAGGCTAAAGAAGAAATTCAGGATGAATTACAAGGTTATGCTAAGAGTTATGTTGATAACCCAATATTCATAATGATGAACTCTAAGGCTAGAGGATCTATCTCTAACTTCGTACAACTTGCTGGTATGAGAGGATTAATGGCTAAACCTAATGGTGAAACTATTGAAATTCCAATTCTATCTAACTTTAGTGAAGGTCTTTCAGTATCTGAATTCTTCTTATCTACACATAGTGCTAGAAAAGGTAGTGCAGATACAGCATTAAAGACTGCTGACTCTGGTTATATGACAAGAAGACTTGTTGATGTAGCACAAGATATTATTGTTAAAGAAGAGGATTGTGGTACTATTCAAGGTGTACTTGTTAGTGCATTTATGGATGATAAAGATGGTGTTATTGAACCATTATATGATAGAATATTAGGAAGATTTACTAATAAGAAAGTAATTAATCCTGAAACTAAAGAAGTAATTATTGATAAAAATGAATATATTACTGAGGCTATTGCTGATAAGATAATTAAAGCTGGTATTAAGGAAGTTGAAATTAGAACTGTACTTACTTGTAAGACTGACCATGGTGTTTGTCAACATTGTTATGGTAGAAATCTTGCTACTGGTAATATTGTTGAAATTGGTGAAGCTGTTGGTGTAATGGGAGCTCAATCTATTGGTGAACCTGGTACTCAGCTTACCATGAGAACATTCCATACTGGTGGTGTTGCTGGAGCCGATATTACACAAGGTCTTCCAAGAGTTGAAGAGTTATTTGAAGCTAGAATGCCTAAAGGTAAAGCTACTATATCTGAAATTGGTGGTGTTATTACTAAGATTGAAGATGCTGGTGGTAAATTTAAGGTATATGTTAAGAATGATACTGAGACTAGAGAACATACTACTTTATATGGTGCTAAACTTAGAGTAGAAAAAGGAGATAAGATTGAGGCTGGAGATAGACTTACTGAAGGTTCTGTGTCTCCTAAAGAGTTACTTGCAGTAACTGATCCTAATACTGTTCAACAATATATATTAAAAGAAGTTCAAAAGGTATATAGATCACAGGGTGTTGATATTAATGATAAACACGTTGAGATTGTTGCTAGAAGAATGATTTCTAAAGTTAGAATTATGGAAGCTGGAGATACTTTATTTGTACCTAGTACAACTGTTTCTCTACAAGAGTTTACTAAGGGTAATAGAGATGTTATTATTCAAGGTAAGAAACCTGCAATAGGACAACCAATATTACTTGGTATTACTAAAGCAGCACTTGAGACTGATTCATTCTTATCTTCTGCATCATTCCAAGAAACTACTAGAATATTAACTGAAGCTTCAGTTAAGGGTAAAGTAGATAAACTACAAGGATTAAAAGAAAATGTTATTATTGGTAAGTTAATCCCTGCAGGTACTGGTGCTAAAGAATATATGGATGTTGGTTATTCTTTAGAAAAAGAATTCTTTGATGAAGATGCTTCTGAAGTACTTGAAGAAGAATTTATGGATTAATAAATAAAAAAGAATAGAAGTCGTGTTGATACATGGCTTCTATTTGTTTATAGAAAGAGGTGGAATATTATATGAATACTAATGAATTAATTAAGTATATGGCTAATACTTTGAATAGGCTATATATATGTAGAAATAATAGTAGTGGTATGGTTAGAACTAATATATATAATGCTATCTTATATTATAAGAGAATGTTAATTAAGAATGATTGTATACTGGCTTATACTGATAATGATGATATTAAATTGAGTAATAAGGCTTTATCTGATACTTTGTTTTATATTGCTAGTGATATTCAATATTTTAATTCGTTATTTAATGATGATGATTTGGTTAATGCTTGGTGGTATGTATGTTTGGCTAAGAATGAGTTAGATATGAATAATAGCAAGGTTAATGGTACTTCTAGAAAAAAGGTTATGAATAATAAAGTTATAGAATAGTTTATTTTATAACTTTTTTTGTTTGTTCACTCTAAGCTTGTAATCTTAGAGTGTTAAATTAAGCCTCTTAAAAAGAGTCTTAATTTAATATGTCAGTAACATCTATTATATATAAGCATATTGTGGGTTATTATGATGTTGTTTTGTTTATTATTTGGTTTATTTTGTTGACTATTTGGTAAAATAATAGTATTATATAGGTGATTTGTTTGAGAAGGAGAACTAAGAATATGAAAAACTATAATGAGGATATAGAGAGAAACTTGTATTTAAGAGATTTATTATTAGGAAATATACAAGGACCTTTAACTGGAATACCAAATATAGATAAGCCTTGGCTTAAATATTATACTAAAGAACAGTTAATGGCTACTTCTGTTAATAAAACTGTTTATCGTTATTTATATGATGAAAATAAAAAATATTTGAATGATATTGCTATTATATTTGCAAATAGAAAGATAAAATATTTTGAATTATTTATGCAAATAGAAAAAGTGGCTAAATCACTTAAAGCTATGGGAGTAAAAAAGGGAGAAATTGTTACGATATGTTTACCTAATACTCCTGAATCTGCTTATTTATTTTATGCTTGTAGTATGATAGGAGCAATAGCAGATTATATTGATCCTACTGAAAGTGAAGAAGGTTTGGAAAAGTATTTGAATATATCTAATCCTAAACATTTGATAATGTTAGATATGTGTTTTGATAAGTTTACTAACTTAATTAAGAAGAAAAATATAGAAAATGTTGTTGTTACATCACCTGTCGAATCTTTGCCATTAATAATGAATGGCTTAAAGATTAAGACTAAAATATCTGATAGAGAACTTTATAATAGACATAAAAAAGTTATGAAAGAGTCTTCAGCTAATTATATGTTTTATAAAGATTTTATTAAAAATGGAAATATGTATAATGGTGTATTAGAAGAAGAGTATGAAAAAGATAGACCAGTTGCTATTGTTCATACTGGAGGAACTACAGGGGTACCTAAAGGCGTACTTTTATCTAATGATAATTTAAATGAACTTACTAGTCAAATAAAGAATTCACCAGTACAATTTATAAGACATTATTTATTGGTAGGTGTAATGCCAGAATTTGTTGGATATGGTCTTAGTGTAGGATTACATACATCTTTAGTTTGTGGTATGAAAACGATGATGATTGCTAAGTATGAACCAGAAAAGATACCTGAAGTAATACTAAAGTATAAACCTAATTGTATGGCTGGTAGTCCTGCCCACTGGGAAATATTCTCTAAAAGTCCTTTAATAAATAAACCTAATGTTGATTTATCTTTCTTTAAAGCTCCTATTGAAGGAGGAGATACTCTTAATGCTAAAGTTGAGAGTAAAGTTAATGAAATATTAGATAAAGGTGGATGCGAATATAAGATACAAAAAGGTTATGGTTTAACAGAAAAATGTTCTGCTGTTACAGTATGCTTTAATAATGAAGTTAATAAACCTGGTAGTGTAGGCGTTCCATTTTCTAAAACTGTTATATCTATATATGATAATGATAAGGAAGAAGATTTACATTATAATGAACTTGGTGAAATTTGTGTAAGTGCTCCAGATATTATGCTTGGCTATTATGGTAATGAAGAGGAAACAAAAAAGGTAATAAAAAAACATTCTGATGGTAATATGTGGCTTCATACAGGTGATATTGGATATGTTACAGAAGATGGTTTACTATATGTTGTTAGCAGAATAAAAGATATAATTATTAGATATGATGGTAAAAAAATATATCCATATAATGTTGAGAATATTTTATTAAAATGTCCTATAGTTAAATCAGTAGCGGTAGTTGGTATTCCTGATCCAAATCATTATAATGGGGAAGTACCAGTTGCTTTTGTTAGTGTTGATGATAGTTATAGTAAAGAAGAGGCAATGAGAATAGTTAGTAATTATGCTAATAGTACTATTACTGATTATTTAATACCAACATTATACTACATTGAAGATGAGTTACCTAAAACTGTAGTAGGTAAAGTTGATAAAAAAGTATTAAAAAGGTCTCTAGTTAGAAAGTAAAAAATGAATGTTTTTTGCTTTCTTTTTTACCATTGCTGTGTTATAATCAATATAGAATAAAGAGGTGGTGTTATGCAAATTAGAGTTACACTTTTAGTTATAAGTTTTTTATATGTTATGTTAACTAATATTGTATATTTTTCAAAAATTAGAATTAATAATAGTGAAAATGCAGTTTACGAAAAATTATTATCCATTACACCTATTGGCCTGCTACTAGAAATAGGTTGTAATATTACAGCTATTTATAAAATGAATTACTTGGTATCTAGTATAATATCTAGATTATATCTTATATTTATATTAGTATGGCTTACTACTTTTACTTTGTATATACTTACTATTACTAAATATAAAAGTGATAAATTAATAGAATATAAAAAGAGTAAGATAAGAAAGAGTATAATTATTGGTTCTATTTCTTCAATATTACTTTTGATATTTTTACCTATTGATTTTGTATTAGAGAAAAATTCAGCATATTTAGGTGGAATGGGTATAGTATTTCTTTTAGCAATTACTTTTCTTTTAATTATTTTAGATTTTATACTATTTATAAAATATTTTAAAAATATGACTTTTAGAGAAAAAGTTCCAATGCTTTTATTACTTCTTTTAATAGGAGGACTTTTACTAGTCAATAATATTGCTCCAGAAATACAAATTATTTCTAGTTCATTTGCCTTAATAACAGTAATTATGTATTTTACTATAGAGAATCCTGATAAGAAATTACTTGAAGAGATACATGTGTCTAAGAAAATAGCAGATGCTGCGAATGAAGATAAAAGTATGCTTATATATAATATGATGAATGAGGTTAAGAGTATTGCTAGTGATATTAATAAGTCTTCTGAAGTAATACTAAATAGTAATAATTTAGAAGAAAATAGATTCTTTGCTAGAGAGATAATAGCCTCTAATAATAAGTTATATAGTATGGCTAATGATATATATAATATTGATGTTATTGATGATATTAATGTTAAGACTGTTAAGAATAAATATAATATTAAATTATTACTTAAAGAAGTTATAAGTAAAAATAAAGAGTTATTTGAAGATAAAGATATTAGTTTTAGATTTAATATAGATAGTAATCTTCCTAATAATTTATATGGTGATAGTATTAATTTAAAGAATGTATTAAATACTATTTTAGGGAATTCTTATAAGTATACTGATAAGGGATATGTAGAGTTATCTGTTAATGCTATATTTAAAAAAGATATAGTTAGATTAATTATAAAGATAGAAGATTCTGGTATTGGTATTAAGGCTGAAGATTTAGAAAGGTGTTTAAATAAAAATACTAAAGATCAAAATGGTTTATATGGAGCTAGAAAGACTATTAATATAATGGGTGGTAATTTACTTATAAGTAGTGAATATAATAAAGGTACTATTGTTACTATTATATTAGATCAAAAGATATATACTTCTAGTGATAAGAAAGATAATTATGATAGTTATGTTAATAAAAAAAAGATATTAATTGTAGATGATAATAATTCTAGTATTAAGCTAATTGGTAAAATATTAGAAAAACATAATATACTATATGATAGTTCTAATTTGGGTAAAGATGCCCTTGATAGAATTAGAAAAGGGGATAAGTATGATATGTTATTGTTAGATGATGATATGCCATATTTATCTTGGAATGTAGTAATGAAAAAGTTAAAGAATATTAAAGGATTTGATATACCAGTAATAATACTTACTAAGAATGATAATATAAATAATATTAAAGAATATAAAACTGTAGGTATTACTGACTATATATTAAAGCCAATAGATAAAGATGATTTAATGAATAAGATAAGCAAGTACTTGAAATAATGGTACTTGTTTTATTTCAAAACAATTACTTTTTTATTATTGCAAAATATTATTAAATATAGTATTATTAGTATGTAAGGTAGAGGAGTGAAATATTTATGAAAAAGAAAATTATTATATTTATTGCATTAATTAGTGTATTATTACCGATTAATGTAAAAGCATTAACAGGTAGTATTAATTTATCGTGTGACAAAACAAAACTTAACCCTAATGAAGAAACTACTTGTTATGTAAAAGGAAATATTAATGAAGAAGTGTCTGGTATAGATGCTACTTTAGTACTAGGAGATAATTTAACATTATCTAGTATTACTAAAGATTCAATTTGGGATAGTGGGGATGTTGGTACTGATAGTAATAAAATAGTATTAGTTACTAGTAATAATCCTAAAGGTAATTTTAATGTTGTTACTTTTAAAGTAAAGGCTGGAAGTAAAAGTAATATGGATACTAAAATATCACTTAGTGATGTAAAATTATCTAATGCTACTGATTTTACTGAGACAGATTTTACTGTTGATGATGTTAAAATTAGAATACCAAGTACAGTGAATACTCTATCTAGTTTAACTGTAAGTGGAACTACATTTAATTTTAATGAGAATACTACTAGCTATGAATTAGAAGTCGATAGTGATAAAGTAACTATTAGTGCTACTAGAAAAGATACTAATTCTGTTGTAAGTGGTGATACTGGTAGTAAGAATTTAAAATATGGATTAAATACATTTTATGTAAAAGTAACTAGTGAGTCAGGTAGTGTAAAAACATATACATTAAAAATTACTAGACCAGATAATAGAAGTAAAGAAAACTATATGTTAAGTTTTAAGTTTGGTAATTATGATTTAGATTTTTCTAAAGATAAAACTAATTATGATTTGATAGTTAATAATAAAATAACTAGAATGGCAAGCTGCTACGGAGAAATAGATGATGATACTATTCTTTGTATAGACTCTGAAAGTCTTAAATATTCAGATAAAGCAAATGTAAATATATCAATTAATGGTAAAAATTTAAATGATTTATTTGATGAAGATAAAATAGAATTAAAGTGTAATGATGATGAGACATCATGTGAAGTTTATTTTGAAAATAATAAAATAGGAATGGTTGAATATAAAGATGATAAAGAGTTTGGTTATGTTATATTAGATGATTTAAAAGTGGGAAATAATCAATTAAAAGTAATAGTGACTGCTGAAAACGAAGAAGAGAGAACTTATACATTTAATATAAATAGAAAGGATGAAGAAGGTAAAGTTATTGATAAAACTGAAGAAGAAATTACTTCAAATAGTGGAACTGGTTCTATTTATATGATAATTGTAGGTATAGTATTGGTTGTTGCTTTAGTTGTTTTGTTTATAGTATTAAAAAGAAAAAATTTATTTAATAAAGAAAGAAATAATTAGGAGTAGGTAGTATGAAAAAGAAAATAATATATCTTGGTAGTTTTATTATATTGATATTAGGTATAGGCATATTTGTAGATCAGGCTTTCTTTAAACCAACAGAAATAAATAGTTTTATAGCTTCAAAAATGTATAGTAGCCCTGCGAATAATGCTTTTACTGATGATAATTTTTATAAATGTGTAGTAGATGCTTATAATAGTGAGAATAAAACTAGTTTACCATATACTACAAATCTAAGTGATGAACAGTTAAAGACTATTACTAATTTGAATTGTGTTGGAACAGGTACAAATGAAAAAATTGAAAGTACTAATGGTTTGGAAAAACTGACTGCTTTGAATTATTTGTATGTAGGTGATAATCAATTAACAGAAATAGATGTAAGTAAAAATACAGCATTAACACATTTGGATGTAAGCAGTAATCAATTAGTAAATCTAGATGTAAGTAAAAATACAGCATTAACATATTTGGATGCAAGCAGTAATCAATTAGTAAGTTTAGATGTAAGTAAAAATATAGCATTAACATATTTGTATGCAAGTAACAATCAACTAACAAAACTAGATGTAAGTGGAGCAACGGCATTAAAAACTTTGTATGCAAGTGGAACTCAATTGACCACATTAGATGTAAGCAAGAACACAGCATTAACTGATTTGAGTATAAGCAAAAGTAGATTAGCTAGTTTGGATGTGAGCAAAAATAAGTCTTTAGTAAATTTATGGATATATAATAATCAATTAGAAAGTTTAAATATAAGTGGAGCAACAGCTCTTCAATATGTTGATGCAAGGAATGACATTGCGTATAACTATAACTACGATATTTTGAAGAACAAATTAACAATTTTAAATGTAGATAATACTCCACACCTAAAGAATTTATATTTATCAGGCAATCAATTAGAAAGTTTAGATATAAGTGGGGTACCTAGCTTAGAAGCCTTAAATGTTGGTGATAATGAATTAACAGAATTAGATGTAAGTAAAAATGTTTTGCTAATAGCATTGGATGTAGATAAAAATCAATTAACAAGCTTAGATATAAGTGAAAACACCGCTTTGATAAGATTAAATGCACGTTATAATAAGCTTACAAGTTTAGATGTAAGTAAAAATATTTCCCTAACTACTATGTTTGTAGATAAAAATCAGCTTGTAAATTTAGATTTAAGTAAGAACTTGTTATTAACAACATTGTATGTGTACGATAATTTATTTTACAAAACAATTGGCATATATAAAAATAATGAAGTGAATATTAATATGTTGACTTCGCCAATTAAACTATCAACAGAAAAAACAAATTCTTTAACAAGCATTAAATTAAATAATGTAATAAAAGAAAGAATAGATTCAACTATTGCAGGCAATTATCAATATAATCTAGAATATAAACATGACATACAAACGAGTTCTAATGATTATAATGTAACTTTAAATCTATATGTAATAGAAGCAACAAGTAATAAGTACGATATTAATGCAGAAGAAGGATATATTTATACAAAAACAGATACAGACGAAGAAACAATATTAAGTAATATTAATTTAAATTATGGAGAAACATCAATAGAAGATAATAAATTAATTATTAAGTATGGTGATGAGGTATTAAAGACATTTAAGATAGTTAATATTTCTAGTACTAAGTATGATTTAAGTAAAGAATATATATTTGATAATAATTTTGATATAAATAATATTAAGGTTGTTAATGGTACTAGTGATGTTAATAATAATGAATTATTAATTAAATATGAAGATGTAGTATTAAGTAAATATAATTTAGTAAGTTATAATAGTGATAAATATGATTTAAGTAAAGATAGCATTAAAGTACTTGATAATAATATTGAAGAGTTTATTAGTAATATTAAATGTATTAATTGTAATGTTAAGATATTTGATGGTAATGAATATAAAGCTAAGGGTGACTTTGGTGATAATGATAAACTTAGAATATTATATGGTGATGAAGTATTAAAAGAATATAGTTTAACTTATGGTGTAAATGGTATTTCTTTGGTTAATAAGAAAGTTAAGTTAAATTTAGATACTAAGAATAGTGTTAAATTAGAATATACTATTAGTCCTAAGAATGCTGATAATAAAGAAGTTACTTGGAAGAGTAGTAATACTGATGTTGTTACTATAGATAATAATGGTGTTATTACTGCGAAAGGATATGGAGATGCAGTTATTACTGTTACTACAGTAGATGGTAATTATAGTGATACTTGTGATGTTAATGTATCTGAGTTTATTACTTATACTATTACTTATAAAGATGGAGATAATACTTATACTGAAGATTATGAAGAAGGAGATAGTGTTACTTGGAAGAGTGATGTTACTAAAAAGGGTTATACTTTAGTAGGTTGGAAGTATAATGATAAGGAATATAAACTTAGTGATAAGTTTACTATGATAAATGAAGATATTACTGTTACTTCGATATGGAATGTTAATAAATATACTATTACTTATGAAGTAAATGGTGGTAGTATTAATAATAAAACTAAAGAAGTTACTTATGATAGTAAATATGGTATATTAGATATACCTAGTAAAAAAGGTTATACTTTTAAAGGATGGTATAAAGAGAATGATTTTATTAGTATGGTAGATGAAAATACTATAGTAAGTGAAGATAAAGATCATACTTTATATGCTAAATGGGAAATTAATAGTTATAAATTAACTATTGATACTGGTATTAATACTAATGAATATACTTTAAAGTATAATGAAGAAAAAGAAATAGTTATTCCTGAAAGAAAAGGTTATAGTTTTGTTAAATGGAATATTACTGGTACTGATAGTAGTATTAATAATAATATATTTAAAATGGGTATTGAAGATAGTACTTTAGTAGCAGAATGGAAATTAATTATTCCTGAGATTAAAAATTATAAAGTTAAAGATAAATATATTACTGGTGCTAAGTTAAATACTAATGTTAATGATTTTGATTTGGGATTAGATAGTATATATAGTGTAAGAATAACTGATAAACTTCTTGATAATGGTTTAATTGGAACTGGAAATAAGGTTAATATATATTTAGATGATGAATTAGTTGTTAGTTATATTGCAGTAGTTAAAGGTGATACAACAGGTGATGGTAAGGTTAGTGTAGGAGATGTAGCTAAACTATATCAATATTTAAAGAAAAAGATAACTATGGAAGAACATTTTGTAATAGCAGGTAATGTTGTTGATGTTGATGATGAAATTAAAGTTGGTGATGTTGCTAAGTTATATCAATTTGTTAAAGGTAAAATAAGTAGTTTGGAGTGATAGTGTGAGAAAGAAGATTATTTTAATGGGAGTGATATTAAGCATATTATTTCCTATTAATGTAAAAGCCTTAAGTGGTAGTATAAATATTAGCTGTAATGATTCTAATGTTATAGTGGGTAATAGTACTAATTGTAGTATTACTGGTAATTCTGATTCTGAAGTTAGTGCACTTGCTATGACTTTGTCTTCAGGAGGAAGTATTAGTATAAGTAATATTGTTACTTCTTCAGTATGGCAAGGTAATGGTAGTGATGGTGATATACAATTATATACTGATAATAATAAAACTGGTAATTTTAGTATAGCTACTTTTACTGTTACTGGTAATAGTGTTGGTAGTGGAACTATTACTGCGAGTGGTGTTATGTTTACTGGAGCAGATTTTAATGATGTTGGTGTTTCAGGGAAAAATATTGTTATTAATGTAAAAGAAAAAGAAACTCCTAAACCTAATCCTGAACCTACTCCAAAACCTAGTAATAATGGTAATAATAACAATAATAGTAATAATAATAATAATCAAATTAAAAAGAGTAATGATGCTACTTTGAAGAGTCTAAGTATTAGTGATGTTAATTTTGAATTTTCTTCTGATAAATATGATTATGAAGTAGATGTTAATAATGATGTTGATAAGATAGAGATTGAGACTATAGCTAATAATGATAAGGCAAAGGTAACTATACCTGAAGATTTATCTTTGAAGATTGGGAAGAATAAATTTACTATAGTTGTTGAGGCAGAAGATGGTACTAAGAAAGAATATAATATTAGTATTAATAGATTAGATAGAAAACTATCTAATAATACATACTTATCTAAATTAACAATAGAGGGGTATGATATTATATTTAGAAAAGATAAGTATATATATAATATTGGTGATATTAAGAATAATAAATTAAATGTTAAGGCAGAAGCTGAAGATAAAACTTCTAAAATAGATATATATGGTAATAATAGTATTGGTAAGAATGGTGTTATTGTAGTTAAAGTTACTGCTGAAGATAAAACTACTAGTGAATATATTATATACGTTAATAATAATTCTATAAATATTAAAGATATTTTACTAATATGTTTTCTATGTCTATTTATAATATCTATAATAATTAATTTTATATTAATATTAGGAAAAAGAAAAAAACTAAGAAGCTAAGATAGGGTAATGAACTCTATCTTTTGTTGTAAAATAATGTAATATAGTGTATAATATTATCTGTGAGGAGAAATTTATGAAAATTGAAAAATTAAATAAAGATAATATTAAAGAATTTATAAGGGATATAGATACTGCTGAAGAGATAGAACTTAATATTAATAAATTAGAATATTATGCTGTTAAAGAAGATGATATTTATTTACTTGCTTTTGAAATGCTTAGTGATGAAGATAAAATATCTATTAAGTATGTTAATAATAAAGTAAAAGAAGATAAGTTTTTAGATATTATTAATTATTTAAATAATATATTAGTAGTTAAAACTCATTTAATTATAGATTTGTATAATGATAAATATATGGATGTATTAAGTAATAACTATAAATGTAAAGAAATATATGTTTCTTTAATGAAAGATAATGTCACTGAAAGTAATTCTAAATATAAAGAAGAACTTGCAGAGATTGATATGTATAATATTAGATATTTATCTTCAAAGAATGAGATAGTGTGTAATTTAGTTAAACAAAATATTCAAGATGAGAGAATTATATTAGAACTTAATAGTAAATTTATTACTATGAATAGTAGTATTATTAGTTTTATTATTAATGATGGTATGATAGAATTATTTACTAAAGAACTTGGATATGATGTAGTGTATAAGAGTTTTGTTATAGTTAAGGAATAGACTTAACTATTTTTTTTTGCCAAAATGTAAAATGAAAAACTGCCAAAATGTAAAATTGGAATTAAATTGATATATTATTTATATATTTTAGTGTAATTATATGGTATAATTTATAATGTATTAAACATTTAATATGGTGGTGGTAATTGTGTATAAAAACAAAAAAATATTTATATTAGGAATGGCTAGAAGTGGTTATGAAGTAGCTAAATTACTTTCTAGTGATAATGAGATATTTATTACTGATATGAAGGAACAGGAAAAAGATAAAGTAGAAGAATTAGAAAAACTAGGTGTTACTATTAAGATATGTGATGATCCAATAGAATACTTAGATGATAGTTTTGATATTATGGTTAAAAATCCTGGTATTAAGTATACTCATCCTTGTGTAGTTAAGGCTAGGGGGCTTGGTATACCGGTAATTAATGAAGTAGAAGTTGCTTATCATTATATTGATAAAAATGTTAAGATAATTGGTGTTACTGGTTCTAATGGCAAAACTACTACTACTAGTATTATATATGAAATAATGAAAAAAGCTTTTGGTGATAAAGTTATTTTAGCGGGTAATATTGGTACTCCTCTATGTCATTATGCTAAAGATATTAAAAAAGATAGTTACTTAGTTATGGAAATAAGTGATCATCAGTTATGTGATATGTATGATTTTAAGACTAATGTATCTGTTATGACTAATATATATGAATGTCATACTGATTTTCATGATAGTCATGAAAGATATGTTATGACTAAGAAGAAAATATTTAATAATCATAGTAAAGATGATATAGCTCTTATTAATATGGATAATAGTGAAGAGATGGAACTTACTAGTGATATTGTTAGTACTAAAGAATATTTTTCTTGTGATAAGAAGACTGATTGTTATTATAAAGATGGTTTTATTTATTATAAAGATGAAAAATATATTGATACTAGTAAGATTATTTTAAAAGGTAATCATAATTATCAAAATATTATGTGTGCTATTCTTGCTACAAAAGTATATGATGTTAGTGATGAAATAATTAAAGATGTTGTTAGTACTTTTAGCGGTGTTGAACATAGACTTGAGTATGTTGGCAATATTAATGGTAGAGAGGTATATAATGACTCTAAGAGTACTAATACTGAATCTACAGTTATAGCACTTAACTCTTTTGATAAGGATACTATTCTTATTATGGGTGGTACTGATAGAGGTCATTCTTTTGAAGAACTAAAGGAACCTATGAAACATACTAAGTTAGTTGTTACCTATGGTGAAACTAAAAATAGAATAAAAGAATTTTGCGATAGGATTAAAATTAAATGTATAGTATGTGATAATTTAGTAGAGGCTACTGGTATTGCTTATGATAATTCTAAAGAAGGAGATATTATACTTCTTAGTCCTGCTTGTGCTAGTTGGGATCAGTTTCCTAACTTTGAGACAAGAGGTAAATTATTTAAAGATACAATACTAAAATATAAGAAAAGTTTATTTCTAGAAAAGGGTAAACATATTTATATGATGGGTATTGGTGGTATTAGTATGAGTGGTATTGCTGATATACTTGTTAATATGGGATATAAAGTTAGTGGTAGTGATAGAATGGAATCTTCTGTTACTGATAAACTTACTAGTCAAGGTATTAAAGTATTTATACCACAAAGTAAGGATAATATTACTAAAGATATAGATTTTATAGTATATACTGCGGCGATAAAAGATGATAATGAAGAAATGATTGAGGCTAAAAAGAATAATATTCCTATGATGGAAAGAGGAGAATTTTTAGGAGAAATTACTAAATTATATTCTAATACTATAGGAGTTGCTGGTACTCATGGAAAAACTAGTACTACTTCAATGCTTTCTTGTATATTCTTAAAGGGTAATATGGATCCTACTATTCAAGTTGGTAGCATGCTTAAGAATATTAATGGTAACTATAGAGTAGGCAAGAGTGATACTTTGATTATTGAGGCTTGTGAATATTGTGATAGTTATCTTAACTTTAAACAAAAATCCGCTATTGTACTTAATATTGATAATGATCATTTGGATTACTTTAAGAACTTAGATAATATTAAGAAATCTTTTTATGAGTATGTTAGTCATTTACCTAGTGATGGTTATTTAGTTATTAATAATGATGATGATAATAGTAGTCATTTAAAAGAACATACTAAAGCTAAAGTTATTACTTATGGTATTAATAATAAAGCTGATTATATGGCTGATAATATTAAATTTAATAAAGATGGCTGTGGTATATTTGATGTTATTTATGATAATAAGAATTTAGGTACTATTGAACTTTCTGTACCTGGAGGACATAATATATCTAATGCTTTGTCTACAATAGCACTATCTATGACTTATGGTATAGATTTTAATGATATTAAAGAAGGTCTTAAAGATTATAAAGGCGCTTCAAGAAGAATGGAATACAAGGGTGAGTTCATGGGAGCTAAAGTATATGATGACTATGGACATCATCCTACTGAAATAGAGGCTACTGCAAGGGCTATTCATGGTATGGAACATAATGAAACTTGGGTTATATTTGAACCACATACTTATTCAAGAGCTTATAAACATAAAGAGTCTTTTGCTAAAGTACTTAGTGAATTTGATCACATAATTATTACGGATATATATGCTGCGAGAGAAAGCAATACTTATGGTATTAAAGAAGAAGATATTATTAAAGAAATAAAGAAATATGGTAAAGAGGCATTCCATATAAGTAATTATGATGATATTAAAACTTATTTATCTGAATATGTTAATAAGGGTGATTTAGTTCTTACTTTGGGTGCTGGTTTTGTTACTAAACTTGCTGATTTATTAGTAAATAAAGAAAATGAATGATATTATTTTTCATTCATTTTTTCTTTGAGAAATTTTTCAAACATAGTTAGTCCATATCTACTGTTGTAGTAATTAGGAAATTCATTTAAATGGGCTAAAGCTATTTTAGTAGTTATTATTAAATTGTCGTTGGTTACATTGGTTTCAGGATTTATTGTTCCATGTTCTAATTCAATATTCATTCCAGTTAATAATTCTTCTTTTGTAAATTTATCAAATTTAATATTTAACTTATTTGACACTTCTAGTACATCTTTTAATGTAAACATATTTATCACCAATTAAATATATGTTGTTTATTTAGAAAATAGATTAAAACTAATTGACTTTATATATATTATGTTATATACTTTTATTAGTAATCATTACTATTAAGGAGAGGGATATGCGTAATACTAAACAAAGAGATTGTATATTAGATATAATTAATAATAGCTATAATCACTTGAATGCTTATCAGGTTTATGATAAGGCTAAAGAGATTATTCCTAATATTAGTTTGGGGACTGTATATCGTAATTTATCTTGGTTATCTGATAACAATAAAATTAGATTTTTTCTAGTAGATGGTACTTTTAGATATGATAGAAATGATATCCATGATCATTTTATATGTACTAAATGTGGTGATGTTATTGATATACCAAGAGATAAAAATATTAAAAAGTATTTAGATGGTAATTTAGTAGTTGATTATGAAATAAAATATAAGGGCATTTGTGCTAAATGTCAAAGGGAGGAAAATTTATAATGGAATTAAAAGGAAGTAAAACTGAACAAAACTTAATGACTGCTTTTGCGGGTGAATCACAAGCTAGAAATAAATATACTTATTTTGCTTCAAAGGCTAGAAAAGATGGCTTTGAACAAATAGCAGATATATTTGAAGAGACTGCTAATAACGAGAAAGAACATGCTAAGATGTGGTTTAAGGAATTAAATGGTGGTGAAGTTCCTAGTACAATGGATAATCTTTTAGCGGCTGCTGAAGGTGAAAACTATGAATGGACTGATATGTATAAAGGTTTTGCTGAGACTGCTAGAGAAGAAGGATTTACTAGACTTGCTTATTTATTTGAAGAAGTTGCTAAAATTGAAAAGGAACACGAAGAAAGATATAGAAAATTACTTGTTAATGTAAAAGATGGTTTAGTATTTTCTCGTGAGGGAGATAGAATATGGCAATGTAGAAATTGTGGTCATATTGTTATTGGAAAAGAGGCTCCTAAAGTATGTCCTGTATGTAATCATCCACAAAGTTATTTTGAAATTAAGAAAGAGAATTATTAATTTAATTCTTTTTTTGCATATTTACTTATATATTACATATTAGTATAGTGTGATAGAAATGAAAAATATTAATTATAAGAAACTAGCTATTTTTATAGCAATTCCTTTAGTACTTGGAGGTATGGTTGGTCTTATTACTATGAAGGGTACTTCTAGTTATGATGGACCTGTACCCAGATGGCTTTTTCCTGTAGTATGGAGTATATTATATATACTTATGGGTATATCTAGTTATATTATTAGTGATAATAAAAAGTTACTTAATATTTATAAGATTAATTTAATAGTTAATTTACTTTGGCCTATTATATTCTTTCTATTTAAACTTAAAGTATTAGCTTTCTTTTGGATACTTATATTAATTTTAATAGTAGGGTATATGATATATAAGTTTTATCAAGAAAATAAATTATCTAGTTATTTACTGATACCTTATATATTATGGTTAGTATTTGCTTCAGTACTTAATTTATTAGAACTTTAAATAGTTCTTTTTTTATTTGAGTAAATATGATAAAATATTATCTGAGGTAGTTAGTATGATTAAAGAAGTAAGAAGTAAAGGAAAAAAGATATTTAAAGATAATTTTTGGAAAGTAGTAGCAGTATGTTTTATTACTGCAATTATGACTGGTAGTTCTACTATATACTTAATAAGTAATGAATATAACTCTAATAGTGGTAATTTAATATATCAAAGTGGTATTTTGGAAAATAAGACTAATTCACAAATAATTAGTGATTTTATTAAGTCTGTTGATAAAACTAAAGATAAGGTCGATGATTATTTAAGTAAAACTACTAGAGGTATTATTGCTACTTTTGTTAATAATATTCATAGTTCTAATTCTTTTGTATTTGGTACTCTTAATGCTGTTAATGAACTTGTTTTTAAAAATAAGGTAACTTCTGGTATTATTATTTTTATTGGTGCTTTAATTAGATTTTTATATTGGTTTTTTGGTAGCAATGTAATTAAAGTTGGTGAATGTAGATTTTTCTTGGAAAATAGAAAATATAAGAAAACTAAGATGAAAAGATTAGTATTTGCTTATCAAGATAAAAAATATGTTAACATAGCAAAGGTAATGTTTAAGAAATATTTATATCAATTCTTATGGTCACTTACTATAGTTGGTGGTGTTATTAAGCATTATTCTTATTATTTTGTTCCTTATATTATTGCGGAAAATCCAAATATGAAGTCTGGAGATGTAATTAGATTATCTAAAAATATGACTAAAGGTTATAAATGGAAGATGTTCTTACTTGATTTGAGTTTTATACCTTACTATATATTAGGTATATGTACATTTAATATATTTAATTTACTTGTTACTAATCCTTATAAAGAATGCTCTTATACTGAATTATATATGAATATAAGAAAAAATTATATTACTAGTAAGATGGCTGGATATGAATACTTGATAGAGGATTTTGATGGTCCCCTGTTGGATGAAGAATATCCTGAAGATATACAAAAGGGAAAAAAGAAAATTGGAAAAATTAAATATGATTTTTGGGAACTTTTATTATTATTTTTTGCTTTTGCCTTTACAGGCTATTTATGGGAAGTATTACTTCATTTGTTTAGTGATGGTGAGTTTGTTAATAGGGGTTCATTATATGGACCTTGGCTTCCTATATATGGTGGAGGTGGAGTACTTACATTGGTTTTACTTAATAGGTATAGAGATAATCCTACTTTTGTCTTTTTTGCTTCAGTGGTACTATGCGGTATTGTTGAATATTTTAGCTCATTATATATGGAACTTATTTTTCATATGAGATGGTGGGATTATACTGGATATTTCTTTAATATTAATGGAAGAATATGTTTAGAAGGATTATTGTTCTTTGGTTTTGGCTGTACCGCTAGTATTTATTTTGTTACGCCATTTTTACTTGATTTATTCCATAAACTTGACAAGGCTTTTGTTAAATATTTAGCTATTATGCTAAGTGTATTAATACTTATTGATTTGAGTTTTTATTTAACTATTGGACCTAATAATGGTAATGGTATAACTTCTTATAAAGATTCAATAAATGATATAAATGTGTCAAATTTGACAAATTACTACAATTATATTGACAATTATTAGATACTGATGTATTATTAAATTGTACTATTTATGGTAGTACAATTTACGGCGGTGAAAAAATGTTAAGAATACTAACTTATATTGTTATGGTAATAACCAGCTTTTATTTATTTTACTTCATGGTTATGGCTGTAGGAATATTTAAAAAGAAAAAAGAAAAAGTTTTAGTGGATAAAAAGAATAATTTTGCTGTTATAATAGCGGCAAGAAATGAAGAAGCAGTTATTGCTAATTTAGTTAAAAGTTTAAAAAAACAAAATTATCCTAAGGACCACTATGAAATATATGTTATTGTTAATAACTGTACTGATAACACTGAAGAAGAAGCTAGAAAAGCTGGAGCTAAAGTTATTATGTGTACAGAGAAAGTTAAATCTAAGGGTGAAGTACTTAAATTTACTTTTAATAAATTAAAAAAAGAAAAAGATATAGATGCTTATGTTATATTTGATGCAGATAATTTGGTACATAAAGATTTCTTAAATAAAATGAATGATAGTCTTAATATGGGATATCCTGTAGTACAAGGATTTAGAGATACTAAGAATATTAGTGATAATTGGCTTAGTTGTAGTTATGCTATTATGTATTATATTCAAAATTTATTTCTTAATGAATCAAGATATAATTTAGGTAAATCTTCATTTATTAATGGTACTGGTTTTGTTATAAAGAAAGAACTTATTGACAAATATGGTTATAATCCTAAGACAGTTACTGAAGATATTGAATTTGTTGCTATGTGCGCTATTAATGGTGAAAAGATAGCATTTAATAATGAAGCTATTACTTATGATGAACAAGTTAATAAATTTATTCCTTCTTTAAAACAAAGAAAAAGATGGTCTATAGGTACTATGGAGTGTTTAAGAGGATATTTTTCGGAGCTTATAAAGACTGGTTTTAAAAATAGAAGATTTGAATGCTTTGATATTATTATATTTTATTTATCAATTGTAATACATGTTATTGGTAACTTTGCTCCAATATTTGCTATATTAGGTTTGTTTATTAATTTTAAAAAATTAACTACTGCTTATATTATTAGTACTTTTGCAATATCTTTATGTTCTTATGTAATAGGTGTTGTACTTAGAGCTTTATTATTAAAGAAATATAATAAGAGTGTTAAAGATAATATTGGAGGAATACTTTTCTTTGATATATTCTTATTAAGTTGGGCTCCAGTTAACTTTGTTTGTCTATTCTTAAAGAAATGTAATTGGGAAAGTATTAAACATGATAGAAATATTGATATAGAAGAAGTATAAGGACTAGAAATAGTCTTTTTTTTGTTTAGTGTAAAGAGAGAAAAAAATTATATAAAAATAATAAATTGTGTGCTATAATGATTATGATAGGTAGGTGTAATTAATATGAAGAAAATATTACTACTTGTGTTTATGTTAATATTTTTAGTAGGTTGTGGTAAGAATGAAAATGAACTTGTTATGGTTACTGAAGCTGGGTTTGCTCCTTATGAATATTATGATAATGGTGAAATAGTAGGAGTAGATGTTGATATAGCTAATGAAATAGCTAAAGAAATGGGTAAAAAATTAGTTGTTAAAGATGTAGCGTTCGATTCAATTATTAATGAAGTAAAAACTGGTAAGGCTGATTTTGGAGCCGCTGGTATAAGTTATAGTGATGAAAGAGCAGAAGAAGTAGATTTTTCTATTAATTATTCTGTTAGTAAACAAGTTGTTATCGTTAAAGAAAATAGTTCTATTACTAGTACTAAAGATATTTATAATAAAAAAATAGCAGTACAACTTGGTAGTATAGCGGATACTTATGTTACAGATAATTATAAGAATGCAGAAATAGTTAGACAAAAGAAATATTTGGCTGCGATTGAAGACTTAAAAAGTGATAAAGTAGATGCTGTAGTTATGGATGAATTACCCGCTAAAGAGATAATTAATAGTAATAATGGATTAAAGATACTTGAGGGTAGCCTTACTAATGATAGTTATGGTATGGTAGTTAAAAAGGGTAATAGTGAATTACTTAATGTAATTAATAAAGTTCTTAATAGATTGAAAGAAGAAGGTAAAATAGAAGAGTTTGTAATAAAACATACTTCGTAAGGAGGTACTAATGAATGGATATTTAAACTTTTTTAGTAAAATATTTGAATTTTTTGGTAATATTGGTAAATCTTTTTATAAGACAGTTATTTATGATAATAGATATGAATATATACTTGAAGGTTTATTTCATACAATAATTATTGCTTTATTTGCTGTTATTATTGGTATTGTTATAGGCATATTAGTATCACTTATTAGAAATAATTATGAAATTAATGGTAAAAATAAATTACTTTATAAAATAGCAAATCTTTATGTAAATATTATTAGGGGTACTCCTGTTATATTACAACTTATGATAATTTATTATGTTATTTTTAAGTCAGTTAATATTAATATTGTAATTGTAGGTATTATTGCTTTTGGTATTAATTCAGGAGCTTATGTTTCAGAAATTATAAGGGCTGGTATTAATTCTATACCGAAAGGACAAATGGAAGCAGGCTTTTCTTTAGGACTTAGATATAGGACAGTAATGAGAGAAATTATATTACCTCAGGCTATTAGAAATATATTACCAGCACTTGGTAATGAGTTTATTACTTTACTTAAGGAAACTTCAGTAGGAGCTTATATTGGTATTGTTGAACTTACTAAGGCTTCAGATATTATTGCTTCAAGAACATATGATTATTTCTTTCCACTTATTATTATTGCAATAATATATTTGATTATGACTCTTGGTCTATCTAAATTAGTTAATGTAATGGAAAGGAGACTTAATCGTGTTAGAAGTTAAAAATGTAAAGAAAAGTTTTGGTAAACTCAATGTACTTAAAGGTATATCTTTTAATGTTAAAAAGGGAGAAGTTATATCAGTAATAGGCCCTTCAGGATGTGGTAAGAGTACTCTACTTAGATGTATTAATATGTTAGAAAAACCTAGTAGTGGTAAAATTATATTTGAAGGAATTGATATTACTAGTAAGAATACTGATTTACCTAAGGTAAGAGAAAGGATTGGAATGGTCTTTCAACAATTTAATTTATTTCCACATTTAACTGTACTTGATAATATCATTTTAGCTCCTGTTAAACTTGGTATAATGGATAAGAATAGTGCTGTAGAAAGGGCAAAAGAACTTCTTAAAGAGACTAGTTTACTTGATAAGAAAGATAATTATCCGGAAGAGTTATCAGGAGGTCAAAAACAGAGAGTAGCTATTGTTAGATCGCTTATTATGAATCCAGATATTATTCTATTTGATGAACCTACTAGTGCACTTGATCCTGAAATGGTTGGAGATGTACTTGAACTTATTAAAAATGTTGCTGATACTGGTATGACAATGATTGTAGTATCACATGAAATGAACTTTGTTAAGAAGTGTGCTAGTAGAGTATTATTTATAGATAATGGTAAAATAGCACTTGATGGAACTCCTAAAGAAATATTTAGTAATAAAGATAATGAAAGATTAAGAGAGTTTCTTAATAAAACAAATAATTAAGTATAACCTTGTTTCTGATATGTAGAAATGAGGTTTTTACATTCTCAAATAAAAATAATGAAAAGTTGATAAAATAGTTTGTAAAAAATATAAAATGTTGTTATAATTATTATAGTAGGGGAACTACATAAGAAGGGAGAATATTAGTGGATAATGTTATTAATGTAAAAAGTGAAATTGGAACTTTAAAAAAAGTATTATTACATAGACCAGGAAATGAATTACTTAATTTAACTCCTGATACATTAAGTAGATTACTTTTTGATGATATTCCTTTTTTACCTGAGGCTCAAAAAGAGCATGATGAGTTTGCTCATATACTAAAAGAAAATGGTATTGAAGTTGTTTATCTTGAAGATTTAATGGCTGAAGTACTAGAACTTGGAGATGATATTGAAAATAAATTTATTAGACAATTTATTTTTGAGGCTGGTATTAGAACTCCAAAGTATAAGGAATTAGTTTTTGATTATTTAAAGAGTTTTGTTAATAAGAAAGAACTTGTTCTTAAAACTATGGAGGGTATTAAAATAGAAGAAATACCTAGAAAGAAGAGAGAAGTAGAAAAATCTTTAGTTGATTTAGTTAGTGATGAATCTGAGTTTTTAGCGGATCCTATGCCTAATTTATATTTTACTAGAGATCCATTTGCTAGTGCTGGTAATGGTGTTATCTTAAATAAGATGTATTCTGTTACTAGAAATAGAGAAACTATATATGCTGAATATATATTTAATTATCATCCTGAATATAAAGGAAAGATTAATAAATACTATGATAGATATTTACCTTATCATATAGAGGGTGGAGATGTTCTTAACTTATCTAATCACGTTCTAGCAGTAGGTATATCTCAAAGAACTGAATCTGGGGCTATTGATGAACTAGCTAAGAATATGTTTAGAAATCCTGATTGTGAAATAGATACTATCTTAGCATTTAATATACCTGAATCTAGAGCATTTATGCACTTAGATACTGTATTTACACAAATTGATTATGATAAATTTACTTTCCATCCAGGTATTATGGATACTTTAGAGGTATTTGAAATTACTGAAGGAGATATTCCTGATAGTGATGAAGATTTAAATGTTAAAAAAGTTGAAGGTAGTCTTGAAGAAATACTTGAAAGATATCTTGGTAGAAAAGTTACTTTAATTCCTTGTGCTGGAGGAGAAAGAATATCTTCTGAAAGAGAACAATGGAATGATGGTACTAATACTTTATGTATTGCTCCTGGTGTTGTTGTTGTTTATGATAGAAATAATATTACTAACAATATCTTAAGAGAACATGGTATTAAAGTACTTGAAATGAGTAGTGCGGAACTTTCTCGTGGTAGAGGTGGTCCTAGATGTATGAGTATGCCTTTAGTAAGAGAAGACTTAGATGCTTCTGATAATGATGGTAATGAAAATATTTATTTTACTAAGAGTGAAGATGTAAAAAAAGTAAATAGTAAAATAGATTTAAGAGGAAGAAACTTCTTAACATTACTTGATTATACTCCAGAGGAAATAAGATATTTACTTGATTTATCTAAAGACTTAAAGGATAAGAAACATAGGGGTATACCTCATAGATATTTAAATAATAAGAATATTGTATTATTATTTGAAAAAACTTCTACTAGAACAAGATGTGCATTTGAAGTTGCTGGACTTGATTTAGGTATGGGAGTTACTTACTTAGATCCAGGTAGTTCACAAATGGGTAAGAAAGAAAGTATTGAAGATACTGCTAAAGTATTAGGTAGAATGTATGATGGTATTGAATATAGAGGATATGATCAATCTATAGTAGAAGAACTTGCTAGATGTGCTGGTGTACCAGTATGGAATGGTCTTACTACACAGTTCCATCCTACACAAATGTTAGCGGATGTTATGACTGTTGAAGAAAACTTTGGTCATTTAGAAGGTATTAAGCTTGTATTTATGGGTGATGCTAGAAATAATGTTGCTAATTCACTTATGGTTGTTTGTGCTAAAATGGGTATGCACTTTGTAGCATGTGGTCCTAAAGAATTATGGCCTGATAAAGAACTTGTTAATAAATGCAAAGAAATAGCTAAAGAAACTAATGGAAGTATTGAAATGACTGAAGATGTTATGAAAGCTTCTAAAGGAGCAGATGTTATTTATACTGATGTTTGGGTTTCTATGGGTGAACCTGATGATGTATGGGCTGAGAGAATTAAATTATTGAGTCCATATCAAGTTAATATGAAAGTTATGGATAATGCTAATCCTAATGCTATATTCTTACACTGTCTTCCATCATTCCATGATTTAAAGACCACTATTGGTAAAGATATTAATGAGAAATTTGGTCTTAAAGAGATGGAAGTTACTGACGAAGTATTTACATCTTCTAAGTCAAAAGTATTTGATGAAGCAGAAAATAGATTACATACTATTAAAGCTGTAGTATATGCCACAATGAGGGAAGATAATGAGTAGAATTGTCATTGCATTAGGTGGAAATGCTTTAGGTAAGACTCCTAGTGAACAACTTAGTCTTTTATCTAATGTAGCAAAAATTATCGTTGAACTTATTAAAGATGGTAATGAAATTGTTCTTACACATGGAAATGGTCCTCAGGTAGGACAAATTGCTCTTGCTATGGAGTATGCTTCAAATGGTGAAGCAGGTACTCCTAGTATGCCATTTCCTGAATGTGGAAGTATGAGTCAAGGTTATATAGGATACCATATGCAACAGTCTATCTTAAATGAATTAGATAGACAAGGTATAAAAAAAGAATGTGTATCCTTGGTAACACAGGTTCTTGTGGATAGTAATGATAGTGCTTTTCAAAATCCAACTAAGCCTATTGGAATGTTCTATAGTAAGGAGAAAGCTATGGAAATTGAAAAAGAAAAGGGCTATGTATTTACTGAAGATGCAGGACGTGGTTATAGGAGAGTTGTACCTTCTCCAATTCCTAAGAAAATTATTGAGAAAGATTCTATTACAAGTCTTCTTGATAATGGTACTATTGTTATAGCTGTTGGTGGTGGTGGTATACCAGTAATTAATAGTGGTGATGGATTAAAAGGAGTAGAGGCTGTCATTGATAAAGATAGATCTGGTGCTTTACTAGCTAGAGAAATCAATGCTGATACTTTCTTAATACTAACTGCTGTTGATAAAGTATGCTTAAACTATAATACAGATAATGAAATAATGTTAGATTCACTTACTAAAGAAGAAGCAGAAAAGTATATAGAGGAAGGACAATTTGCTAAGGGAAGTATGCTTCCTAAGGTAGAGGCTTGTCTTGACTTTATTGGAGAATCTACTTCAAGAAAAGCAATTATTAGTTCACTATCTAAAGCTAAAGAAGCAATAGATGGAAAAACAGGTACAGTCATAAAGAGGAGGTAAGTATTAAAAATGGCTAAAAAAAGAAAAAAGGTACTTCTTTCGTCATTCTCTATTATCTTAATACTAATATTTGTTTTAGGAATAATATCACATTTATTACCTAATGCAAAATTTGTTGGTGAAGAAATAGTAAATGGAAGTGGTACTGTAGGTGCTAAATTATCACAAATATTAATGGCACCAATATTAGGCTTTGAAGATGCTATTGACATTGCAATTTTCATAATGATGCTAGGAGGTTTACTTAAGGTTATTGGTAAGACTGGTGCTTTAGAAGCAGGTATTAAAGCATTAGTTCAAAAATTAAAAGGAAGAGAAATATTATTAATTCCAATATTAATGTTTATATTCTCTGTTTGTGGAACAACTTATGGTATGCTTGAAGAAACAGTAGGATTCTATGCATTACTTGCTGCGACTATGATGGCTGCGGGTATGGATCCACTTGTTGGTTCTGCAGTTGTCTTACTAGGAGCAGGCTCAGGATGTTTAGGTTCTACAATTAACCCATTTGCTACTGGTGTTGCTATTAGTGCACTTCCTGATTCAATTAAGGCTAATCAAGGTGTAGTAATTCTAATCGCAGTATTCTTATGGCTTACTACTTATGCAATTTGTACTTTCTTCGTAGTAAGATATGCTAAGAAAGTAAAGAAAGACAAAGGTTCTACTTTCTTATCTCTAAGAGAACAAAAAGCTGCTGAAAAGAAATATGGTAGTTTTGAAGAACATGAAGAAAATAGTAAGAAAGAACAAGCTGAAATTAAATTAACTGGTAAACAAAAAGTTACTCTAATATTATTTGGATTAACATTCCTTGTAATGATTATTGGATTTATCCCTTGGGGAGAATTTGGTGTAACTATATTTGATAAGTTTACTGGATGGCTTACTGGATCATCACTTGGTAATTGGTGGTTCTATGAAGCTGCTTTATGGTTCTTAATAATGTCAATTGTTATTGCTATTATTAATAAATTTGGTGAAAAAGGTTTCGTTGATACATTTGTTGATGGTGCTGACGATATGATAGGTGTTATACTTATAATTGCAGTTGCTAGAGGTGCTAGTGTTCTTATGAAACAAACATATTTAGATAACTATATTATATATAATGCCGCAAATATGTTAGCTAAAGTACCACAAATGGCATTTATACCACTTAACTATATATTACATATAGTGTTATCTATATTAGTTCCATCATCATCTGGACTTGCTACATTATCTACACCAATTATTGCTCCTTTAGCTGCACAACTTGGTTATAATGTAGAAGTTACTATTATGACTTTAGTATCTGCAAATGGATTAGTTAACTTAATTACTCCAACTTGTGGTGCTATTATGGGTGGACTTGCTCTTGCTAAAGTAGAATATTCTACTTGGTTTAGATGGGTATTAAAAGTAGTCTTAACTATTGCGGTAGCTAATATATTAATACTATGCTTATTCTCACTAGTATTACAAGTAGCTCATTAATTAATAAATATTTAATATAAAAGAATCTCATTATTTGAGATTTTTTTATATTAAATTCTAGTTTTTTTTCAATAATGATATTGATTAAAATATAAAACTATGGTATCATTTTATACGTAAGGTAGATAGATTTGATTTGTAGAATTTACTTAGAAGGTCCCAAGTAATTCGGTTTTCGATCCAAATTAATTCGAGAGTTTTCGATCCCAAATATTCGCAAATCAACATAAAGGAGGCCCCTCTTATGAAAAAAATGATATTTAGAAATGTTAACTCTCTGTTAATTGGGGGGGGGGCTTGAAAGTCTATTAACTCTTACAAATAAAGACTTTACAAGTAATTTATTAAATAATATAAAGACTATAAAGATAACTAATAGAAATATTAGTCTTTCTTTATAGTCTTTTTATGTTATAGAAAGAAGGTATTAGAATGAATAAAAAATTATTATATAGTATATTAACAGTATTATTAATAGCTATAGTATCTGTAGGTATTACTTATGCATGGTTATCATGGAGTAGTAGTGTTAATATTGGAGGTACTAGTGAATGCTTTGATGTAAATTATGTTAAAGGACAAGATATAGGTAGTGATAGTAATCAAGCTAACTTTAGTTTAGCTAGTTCTTATAAAGAAGGATTATCTTCAGTACTTAAAGTAAATCTAAAAGATACTTGTACTATAACTAATGGTACTGGTACATTATACTTAAATACTGATACAACAACAAGTAGTATCTTATTAACAAGTGGAGTATTAAAGTATCAAGTATTAGATGGTACTAATGAAGTAGCTAATGGTACAGTAACAAAAACTGGTAGTTTAGCTATATATAAAGATATAGCAATAACAAGTACAGTAAAAGAATTAACAGTATATGTATGGTTAGATGGAAGTCTAGTAAATGATAGTAATTCTAATGATATACTATCTAGCATATACAAAGGAAATATAACTATGAGTATAGAAAGTGGGGATAAGTAATGGAAGAAAATAATAAATCAAAGAAATTTATGTTATTTGGTCTAATAGTATTAGTGATAACTATCGCAGTAAGTAGTACTTATGCTTACTATGTATGGAGTACTAGTGATAATGAAGTAACTAAAATAGTTGCCGGAGTAGGATCAGCAACAGTAACCTTTGATGGAGGTAGTGATATAAATGCTAGTCTAAGACCAGTATCAGATAAAAGTAAAGGAATAGTAAAAGAAATAAAAGTAAAAGCAGATACTACCAGACTTACATTTAATATGTATCTAGATATAACAAGTATAGCAACAGAACTAAAAGATGTAAGTTTTAGGTATGAATTCTATAAAGGAAGTACTAAATTAAAAGAAGGTAACTTTAGTGATACCTATCTAAATAGTAATACAGCAGATTGTAGTACTAACAGTACTAAACATATAACATTATTAACTAATGAAAGCATATCTACATCAAATACTAGTTATACTTTATATATATGGATAGATGGAGCAAACTATGTAAATCCTAGCACCATGATGGGTAAAGAATTTAACTTTAAATTACATGCAGATGGCGAAGGAGCAGTAGTTAAAACACTCGCAGATGCAACATTGTCAAGGCTAAATACTTTGAATTCTATGATAAAAATAGATACTGAGCATACACCAGACTTTTCAACAGTAAGTGGTAATAGCGGAATTAAATATAATGATTCCGGTACTGCAATAGCTCAAAATTTAGGCGATGGTACTAATGGTATATATGAAACTGAAGACGATTTAGGCAAGTCATATTACTTTAGAGGTGATGTTGACAATAACTATGTTAAATTTGGTACATACAGTCAAGATTTGTATTATGGTAAGAATAGTAAAGGTAATTATGTAACTGGAACACGCTGTGATAACATACCAACAGATTGCCAAAAACTCGCATCAACTGGAGATAGCATGTATTGGCGAATAGTAAGAATAAACGGAGATGGTTCAGTCAGAATGATATATGCGGGAACAGAAGCTTATGCTAATGGAAGTACAGAGCAATCAACTTCACATATAGGCTATTCAGCTTATAACACCAACTATAAAGATAATGCCTATGTAGGATATATGTACGGAACAGCAGGATCTTCGACATATGAAGAAACACACAAAAATACAAATAATAGTACAATAAAAATATTTATAGATAATTGGTATAAAACAAATTTAAGTAATTATACAGATTATTTACAAGATACCATATATTGTAATGATAGAAGTATAACGCCAGTAAGTAATTTTCAAGATCAGGAAATGACAGGCGATGGTTCTGGTAGAACTTCAACGGCATATTCTAGTTTAAGCAGAAATTATATAAATAGTCCTAGAACGCCAAGTTTAAAATGTTCCAATGCAAACGATAAATTTACAGTAGATACTTCAAATGGAAATGGTGTTTTAACTTATCCAGTTGGCCTTGTTACTACAGACGAAATGATATATGCTGGTGCATCTGCATATGATGTTATTAATAATTCTTATATTGTTAATTCAGCATTTTATTTATATACAGAAGATTACAGATTTTGGACTATGACCCCGGCGGTCTTCATTGGTGGTAGTGCTGGTGTGGATGTTGGTACTGGAGGTTATGCTGGCTATGGTCTTGTTTACTATGGTGGCTGCGGCGTCCGCGTGGTAGTTTCTCTAAAATCTGATGCAATAACAGGTGGAAATGGTACAATGAATAATCCATTTACTGTAGAATAGTATAAGTATATAGATATGGCTTATATATAATAGATATGGTTGATATATTTATTTGAGACAATATAATAATATTGGCTCAAATAAACACTAATAAGACTTAGAATAAGGCTTATAGTGAATATATAAATATGTTATCTTATAGTTAATAATAATATCTTTTTAACTATAATTTGTAATAATAGTTATAGTTAAATAATAGTTTATTAATGAGTGATAAAATAATATATAGAAAGAGAAAATAATTCTAAATATATATTATTTGACTTTATAACCATTTTATGATAATATAATGGGCATTGAAAGGAAGAATAATATATGAATATAGAAGATAGTGTTGAAATAAAGTATCCTAATTATGGCGTAGAAATAACTTTAGATAATGAAGAAACATTAATATTTTCACTTTTTTACACGCCAAAATATGGAACTTGTCTATTATTAGAGGATATACCCTATGGAGAATATGTTACTCCTGATGAGTTAATGGCTAATATTAAAGAAGAAGAAAGACTAAGAGAATTAGTTATACTTGAAGATGGTATTAGTACATTAGATGTAAAAGGACAAAGAAAAAATTTACCTGTAATGGTAAAAGAAATAAATATATTTGATAATGACAAGAATAATGATTTCAAAATAGCAGGTAGTTTGGTTAAGTATAGTACAAAAATGGCTTCTAAATATGAACTAGATGAAGAACTAGCTTATGACTATGTAAAACCAGTTTATACAAGACCTAATATAAGGAGAAGAAAACACAAGTAGTATAAATAATTATAAGGAGACATAATTAATGATTAAAACAAAATATATTGATCGCAGTAATTATGAAGTACTAAATTTTTCATTAGGATTACTTACTAGTATTTATAAGACTAATAAAAGTGTTAATGGAATATATATAAATTATTTATATAGAGATAATTTATCAGTAGCAAGAATGATGCTAATTAGTGATAAACTACTATCACAAGAAGAAATGTCTAAATTCGATATAATAATAGAGGAATTATATAAAAGTATAGGAATAAAGATAGAAATATATAATTCACTTAGTAATGACTATGATAATAATATAGTAGTTAGAAGAAAATATGAAAGTGCTAGAGATTTAGTATATGGTGATATTCTATATGATAGAGATGGTATTTATAATAGACTTAAAGAAGAACTATTAAATACCAAAAAAGAGTATTTACCACCATATATTTATACTCTAAAACTAAAACAAAAAACTAAATAAATACAGGATATAATTCCTTGTATTTTTTCTTCTATTGATATATAATATTTAGTAGAAAAAGGTGTAATATGAAAGAATTAGAAGAATATGCTATGATTAATAAAATACCAATTATGCAAAAAGATGGTATTTTATATTTATGTAATTATATAAAAGAAAATAATATTAAAAGTGTATTAGAAATAGGTAGTGCTATTGGTTATTCTAGTATAATGATGGCTAATGTAAATAATAATATTATGGTAACTACGATCGAAAGAGATATAGATAGATATAATATAGCGGTAGATAATATTAAAAAATATAATAAAGATAAGCAAATAAATATAATATATGGTGATGCTACTGAAGTAGATATTACTGGTAAATATGATTTAATATTTATTGATGCCGCAAAGGGTAAGAATACTTTCTTTTTTAATAAATTTAAAGATAATTTGAATGATAATGGTACTATCATTACTGATAATTTATCTTTTCATGGTCTAGTCGAAGACGAATCTTTGGTTAAGACTAAGAATCAAAGAGGTATAGTTAATAAAATAAAAGACTATATTAATTTTTTAGATAATAATACTGAGTTTACTACTACTTATGTCCCAGTAGGAGATAAGATTGCAATATCAAAAAGGAAGGTTAGTAATGAGTAAGTTAATGGTAATTCCAAATAAAAAAGAAGATATTAATATTATTTTAAATAAAGATATAGAGGGTATTATCCTAGGAGTAAAAGATTTATCTATATATGAATTATCTCTTGATATAGATACTATTATCAAGGTAGTTAATACTACTAATAAAAAAGTTTGTATAGCTATTAATAAGATGATACATAATAGTGATTTAGAATTAGTAAAAGAAGTATTATCTAAAATTAAGAATAGTAAAGTATCAAGTATTCTATTTTATGATCTAGGAGTATTTAATTTAATTAAGAAGTTAGATATAGATAAAGAGTTAATACTTAGTCAAGAACATTTAAATGCTAGTACTAAGAGTAATTTATTTTATTATAATAAAGGAATAAAATCTAGCTATATAACTTCTGATATAACATTTAATGAAATAAAAAAGATAAAAGAAAATACTAAGTTAAATATCTATTATACAGTATATGGTTATTTACCTATCTTTTATTCAAGAAGATTACTACTTACTAACTATTTTAAATATATAGATAAAGAAATGCATGATAATAGATACTATATATTTAATAATGATTTAAAATATATGGTTATAGAACATAACTATGGTACTATTATTTATTCCCCTTTAGTTAATTTATTAAATAAGAAAGAAGAACTAGATATATTAGATAATTTAGTTATTGATTTATCTTATACTGATAATTATGATATTATAGATAAATATATTAATAATGATAAAGAAGATGGTTATATAGGCTTTTATAATACGAAGACAATATATAGATTAAAAGGTGATAAAAATGAGTAGAATAGAGTTACTAGCTCCAGCGGGTAGTTTAGAAAAGTTAAAGTTTGCTTTTGCTTATGGAGCAGATGCCTGCTATATCGGGGGAAGAAATTATTCACTTAGAGCTAATGCAACTAATTTTAGTTTAGATGAAATTAAAGAAGCTTGTGATTATGCTCATAGTATTAATAAGAAAGTTTATGTTACTGTAAACATAGTATTTCATGATGAAGATACTGAAGGTATTATAGAATACTTAAAGAAACTTAGTGAATATAAAGTGGATGCTATTATAGTTAGTGATCCCTTAATTATTGATGTAGTAAATGATAATAATATTGATTTAAAGATTCATATATCTACCCAAGCCTCTACTTTAAACTATGAAGCAGTAGACTTTTGGAAATCACTTGGAGTAGAAAGAGTAGTTTTAGCTAGAGAACTATCAAAGAGTGAAATAAAAGAAATAATAGATAGAACAGGAGTAGAAGTAGAAACTTTTGTTCATGGGGCCATGTGTTCTTCATATTCAGGTAGATGTGTACTATCTAATTATTTTACTAATAGAGATGCCAATAGAGGTGGCTGCGCTCAAATATGTAGATGGGAAAGCGACCTATATGATAAAGATATGAACAAAATAGAAAGTCCTACTAAATTTACAGCCTCCTCTAAAGATTTAATGATGGCTAGTAGAATAAAAGAAATGATTGATATAGGTATTACTTCTCTTAAAGTAGAAGGAAGAATGCGTAGTAATTATTATGTAGCTACAGTTATTAATACTTATAGAGGTATTATAGATGACTACTATAAAAATAAATTATCAGATGAAAGACTAGAACATTATATTAGAATACTAAATAGAGCAGCTAATAGAGAGGCTACAGTTCAGTTCTGGGATAAGTTACCTAGTGTTAATGAACAATACTACTTAGGAAGAAACGAAGTATCTAATCAAGATTTCTTAGGTATAGTAACTGATTATGACGAAGAAAATAAAATAGTTACTATTACCGAGAGAAACTATTTCAAGACTGGAGATAAAGTAGAAGTATTTGGACCCAATATAGAAACATTTAGTTTTATTGTTCCTGATATATATGATAATGATGGTAATAAAGTAAATGTAGGAAGACATCCCGAAGAAATACTAAGATTTAAGTTAGATAAAAAAGTATATAAAGACGATATGATAAGAATAAAAATAGACTAACTATCAAAAGATATATAGGTAATTAGTAACAGCTTATATATAATAGATTTTCTTTTTAGACTATAGGCTAAAAAGAACACTAATAAGACTTAGAATAAGGCTTATAGTGATAAAAAAATAAGAAATATTTAAAAGAAAATGAATATAATATTAAAAGTAAAAATATGCTTGACAAAAGTACTAAATTTTAGTACAATTTTGAATTGTAAAAAAGAAAATTAATTGAGGTGATAAAAATGAAAGATAATAAAGTATATTTAACAGATGAGGGTTTTCTTGAGTTAGAAGAAGAATTAAACGAACTTAAAAATGTAAGAAGACCAGAAGTAATAAAAGCATTAAAGGAAGCTAGAGCTCTTGGAGACTTATCTGAGAATGCCGACTATGACGCTGCTAGAGCAGAACAAGCACAAGTAGAAGGAAGAATCCAAGAATTAGAAAAAATTATGGAGAATGCTCATATAATTAAGAAGGGAAGTACTGATAAAGTATCACTTGGTACTACCGTTAAAATAAAATATGTAGATGATGATGATATCGAAGAATATAGAATAGTAGGTTCTAAAGAAGCAGATCCTTCTAATAACAAGATATCTAATGAAAGTCCTATAGCTATGGCTATTATGAATGCTAAAGCAGGAGAAATAAGAAAAGTTGCATCTCCAAATGGAGAATATGAAGTAGAAATAGTTGAAATTTGTTAGGGAGGTAAGTAGGATGAAAAAAATAGTAAACTATAAAGTAAGCGGAGAAGAATGGACTAAGGCTAAAGATGAAGCATTTGCTAAGATAGTAAAAAAAGCAAAAGTAGATGGTTTTAGACAAGGTAAAGTACCTAGAAGTGTATTTGAAAAGAAATACGGTACAGGAGATATTATTAGCGAAGCTATGGAAAAAATAGTAGATGCTAAATATGGTGAAACTATTGTTAAAGAAAAATTAATACCAGTAGTAGAACCTAAATTAGAAATAGAAAAAGCTAATGACGAAGAATTAGAATTCAAGATTACTTTTATTCTTGATCCAGAAGTAAAATTAGGGGAATATAAAGGATTAAAAGTAAAGAAAGAAAAAGTAAAAGTAACAAAAGAAGAAGTTGAACACGAAGTTGGACATATTCTTGATAGATATGCTGAACTTGTAAGTAAAGATGGAGCAGTAGAAGAAGGAGATACCGCTATTATAGATTTTAAAGGTTTTAAAGATAATGAAGTATTTGATGGTGGATCTGCTGAAGGATACTCTCTAGAAATTGGTAGTCATTCATTTATTCCTGGATTTGAAGAAGGAGTAGTTGGAATGAAGAAAGAAGAAAACAAGGATATTGAACTTTCTTTCCCAGAAGACTATATGGCTAAAGATTTAGCAGGACAAAAAGTAGTATTTAATGTTACTGTTCATGATATTAAGAAGAGAGTTATACCTGAATTAGATGAAGAATTCTTTAAAGATTTAGATATGGAAGGTGTAACTAACAAAGAAGAACTAGATAAAGTAGTTGAAGAAGAAATTAAAACACAAAAAGAACACGATGCTGAAAATAAATATATTGACGATTTACTTGAGGCCGCTAGTAAGAATATGACTATTGATTTAGATGAAGAAATAGTAGATGCTGAAGTAGAAAGAATGTATAAAGAGTTTACTAATAGATTAAAAATGCAAGGAATTGATGAAGAATTATACTTTGCATATGCTAAAGTAACTAAAGAAAAAGTAAAAGAAGATATGAAGAAAGAGGCTGAAACTAGAGTTAAGTATCGTTATTTACTTGAAGCTATTGTTAAAGCCGAAAAGATTGAAATATCTGAAAAAGACGCTAAGGCTGAATTAAAGAAAATGGCTGAAGATTATAAAATGACTGAAGAAAATTTAATGAAAGAATTTAATAATTCATTAGAAGTTTTAAAATATGATTTAGCTATGAGAAAAGCTATTGAAGTATTAAAAGAAAATAACTAGGAGATAATATGACTATATTTAGAGCAATTGTATTAGGAATTATTCAGGGGATTGCGGAATTCTTACCTATATCATCATCTGCTCACTTAATAATCTTCCCTTATCTATTTGGATGGGAAGAATCAGGACTTGCTTTTGATGTAGCTCTTCACTTTGGTACTATGATGGCTGTACTAGTATTATTCTTTAAAGACTGGTGGAATCTATTTGTCGGAGCTATCAAAGATGTTCGTACTAAAAAGAAAAGTACTAATGGTAAGATGTTCTGGTATTTAGTGGTAGCTACTATTCCAGCTGCTATTGCAGGATTCCTACTTGATGATGTTATTGAAAATGTTATAAGAGGAAAAATATGGATAATTGCCACTTGCCTTGCAGTAATGGGCTTACTTATCTTTGCAGGTGATAAATGGGCTAGTCGTCATTACAAGAAAGAAACTAAGTTTGAAGATATAACTTTAAAACAAGCTATAATAGTAGGTATATCACAAGCATTCGCAGTTATACCAGGCTTTTCAAGAAGTGGAACTACCATTCTAGCGGGTAGACTTCAAGGTATATCAAAAGAAGCTATTACTAAGTTTACTTTTCTATTGTCAGTACCAGTAATATGTGGTGCTACAATATTAAAGGTAACTGATCTAGCATTAACCAAAGAAGTAATTATAGGTATTATAGTATCATTTGCTACAGGTGTACTTGCTATTAAGTTCTTACTTAATTATATTAAGAAGCACGACTTTTCAGTATTTGCTTTTTATAGAGTATTACTTGGTATAGTAGTATTAGTAAAATTAATATTCTTTAAATAGAATATTAATTTTCTGCCATAATAGTATAATGGTATTACGAGGCCATGGTAAGGCTTTAATCGGTGTTCAATTCACCGTTATGGCACCAGATTGATAATATAAAAACTACTTTCAATTAATGGTTCTTTGTCAAATAATGGGTGAAAACCAAAAATGATAAAGAAATTTGAACGAA